>MDTG01377473.1_pt1 | contig 58590 bp, 55 predicted proteins | sample 811421 | NCBI WGS metagenome assembly MDTG01 (sample SAMN05326645, study PRJNA326480) | marine metagenome | isolation source: seawater | place: Pacific Ocean: South East | collected 2011
AACCATGCCTCTTATTTTTTTTTGATTTTGCTTTAAATATGTTGTGTCTGGCATTACCACATTGACTCCATGCATTCCATCTGTAGGAAATGCCAAACCTGCATCAACGATCATTATGTCATCGCCATATTCAAACACGCAGGTATTTTTTCCAATTTCTCCTAATCCTCCAAGAGGGATAATTCTTAGACAATTATCTTTTTGTTTTGGATTTGAATTGTTAGATCCTTGATTGGTGCTGAATTTTGTTGAACTAGATGTCATTGGAAAAAGTATTAGAGAACAAACTTGTTTTGAGAAAAGCCTTCAAAGATGAATCTCCTATGAGGCTAAAGATCAAGTCAAAGCTAAAGTTTGAATAATTTTTGAAAGCTCTTCTCTCATTTCGCAACCTAGTGGCAGCAAAGGTTTTCGAGGAGAACCAACTTCCCAGCCAGTTAACTGAAGTGCGGCTTTAACTGGTATAGGATTTGTAGTTGCAAACAGGGCTTTAAAAAGAGGCTGTAATTTCTCGTGATAGTTAATAGCCAGTTTACAGTGTCCACCTATATAGGCTTCAATCATATCCTTTAACATCCTACCAACCAAGTGGCTAGCAACACTTACTACGCCAACAGCTCCCACAGAAAGCATTGGGAGAAGTAATCCATCGTCACCACTATATATGGCAAGATTGGGACCACAACACAATCTTAATTGTGTTACTTCATCGACGGAGCCACTAGCAGCCTTAAAACTGACAATATTTGAACAATCCATCAATTTTTTTACCGTTTGAGGTTTTATTGAACAACCAGTTCTCGAAGGGATGTTGTAAAGCATTAATTTCAACTCTGGCGCTGATAAAGCAATTTCTCTAAAGTGAGCTTCGAGCCCATCCTGAGGGGGCTTGTTGTAGTAAGGAGTTACAACAAGAGCCCCATCCGCTCCCGAATTGAAAGCTTCTTTAGTAGCAATAATAGCTTCAGAGGTGCTGTTGCTTCCTGTCCCTGCAATGATTTGGGCTGAAGAGCCTACAGAATTTTTGACTGTTTCTAAAAGAATATTTTGTTCTTTCCAGCTTAATGTTGGAGACTCTCCAGTAGTTCCACATACAACAATTGCATCAGAACCATTTAAGACAAGATGCTTTGCAAGTTCTGAAGCAAGCGCATAATCAACATCACCATTTTCTTTAAATGGGGTGATCATGGCAGTTATTAATCTTCCAAATGATGGTTTAGAAGTCTCAGAAATAGGAATCATTGTTTGTTTATTAAAAGCTCTGCAATTTGAATTGCATTAAGTGCAGCACCTTTCCTGATTTGATCACCACATAACCATAATTCTATTGCATTGCTATTACTTATATCCTTTCGAATTCTTCCAATTGCGACTTCATCTTTTCCAGTTACGTCAATTGGCATTGGAAATCTATTAGCAGAAAAATCCTGAATTAATTTAATACCAGAAGCTTTACCTAGAACTTCATTTATTTTACTTAAAGAATATTTTCCCTCAAACTCAATATTTATAGACTCTGAATGCGCTCTTAAGACTGGCACTCTCACGCAAGTTGCCGAAAAGTTAAGGTTTGGCAAATGAAGAATTTTTCTTGTTTCATTTAACATTTTAATTTCTTCTTCACAATAACCATTATCGTCTAATGGAGAATTATGAAGAAATAAATTAAAAGCAAGCTGATAAGGAAGAACAGTATTTTTTATTTTTTGGCCTTCTAACAAGTTTTTACTGTTAAGTTTCAACTCCTCCATTGCTTTTGCTCCAGCCCCACTTACCGATTGGTAAGTAGAAACGATTACTCTTTTAAGAGGATATATCTTTGACAAAGGTGCAAGTACTAATGAAAGAAGAATTGTTGTGCAATTAGGGTTGGCAATAACATTTTGATGTCCATATGCATCTGAAGGATTGACTTCTGGCACAACTAATGGGACATCAGAGTCCATCCTAAAAGCACTAGAATTGTCAATCAGCAAAGCTCCTGTAGATTTTATTTCTTTGAGCCAAGATTTTGAGACAGAACCTCCTGCCGAGGCAAAAACTAAATCAACACCTTCAAACTTCTCTTTAGAAACTTGTTCAGTGGTAATCCATTGATTTTTCCAACATTTCTTTTTTCCTGCAGACCTCTCTGAAGCAAGAAGACGTAATTCTTTAATTGGGAAATTTCTTTCTTCAAGCAAAATCATTAGTTCCTCTCCTACAGCCCCACTAGACCCCAAGATTGCAACAGTCAGTGGTTTCTTTGGCAAGTAAAACTTTGAATCCAATCTTTTTAAACTAAATAAACATTTTTTAAAATATAAGATAATTACTGAAATCAGACTAATAAAAAGTTATCTTGTGGATTTTGAAAAGCTTTCAAAAGGAACTAAATATTCATACTGGAGTGATAATGAACTAAAATGAAAGTCTTAAAATTGAACCATGAGCAAAGAAAATTTAAAGGTAACTACTAGTCAACTTCCTCAAAGTAGAATTTCCGTCGTATTGGAAGTACCAGCAGATAGATGCAATTCAAGTTTTGAAGATGCTATAAAAAAACTCTCGAGAACAGTAAATCTACCAGGTTTTAGAAAAGGCAAAATTCCAAGAGCGGTTATTCTTCAACAAATTGGAAGCATAAGAATTCGTGCATCAGCTCTAGAAAGTTTATTGCAAAAATCATGGGAAGAAGCAATTAAAGATAAGGACATCCAACCTTTATGCGAACCAGAGCTAAAAGAGGGTTTTGAACAACTCCTTGAAAATTTCGATCCTAAAAATAATTTAACAATTACCCTTGAAACGGATATTCCTCCAACACCAAAACTGAAATCAACCAAAGGTCTAACTGCAGAAATTGATAAATTTGAATTTGATTTAAAGAAAGTTGACGAATTAATCAATCAATCAAGAAAGCAACTTGCAACAATTATTCCTGTTGAAAAAAGAGCTGCTAAAATGGGAGATATTGCAGTTACTTCATTTAATGGTAAATACAAAAATAGCGATAAATTAATTGAAGGGGGAGAATCAGACTCTCTTGAAATTGAATTAGAAGATGGTCGAATGATCCCTGGCTTTATAGAGGGTATTGTAGGAATGAAAATCAATGAAACAAAATCGATAAATTGTAAGTTCCCTGATGATTACCATGACAAAATTTCAGCTGGAGAAGAAGCTTTATTCGAGGTAACTTTAAAAGATTTAAAAGAAAGGGAACTTCCAGAGCTTGATGATTCCTTTGCTCAAAAAGCAGGCGATGTGAAAAACATGGAGGAACTTCGAGCTGATCTTGAGAAAAGGCTCAGAGATGAAGCAGAAAAAAGTCATATTAAAAATAAACAAGACTTACTGCTTGAGGCATTAGTAAAAGAACTTGAAATTGAATTACCAAAAACCCTCATTGATATTGAATCAAGAAATATTGTTGAACAAACCGCAAGAAACTTATCCCAACAGGGTATTGATGTAAAAAATATGTTTACTCAAGAATTAGTTCAAAGCCTTATTGAGTCATCCAAGAATGAAGCTGAAAGCAATCTTAAGAAGAATTTTGCTTTAACCGCCCTTTCAAAAGAAGAAAACATAAATGTTGAAGAAAATGAGATAAACAATAAATTAAAGGATTTAGAGGGTCAAATTTCAAAAGAAAAAAATATTGATCAAGAAAAACTCAGACAAGCTATCGAGGATGATTTGTTGCAAGAAAAACTTATTAAATGGCTCGAGGAAAACTCTACTGTCATTGAGACAGAGCCTAAAACCAAAGAAAAAAAGAGCTCAAAAGATGGAAAAAAATCTAAAACTTCTAAAAAAAACAAATCTGAATCATCAAAAAAGAATTAACTTAAATTTAATCAATCACTCTTAATAACATAATGAAAAGCAGATTTAATCATTCAATAAGTAATCTCTGGGGAGGAGATAAGCCCTCATCTGGTCCAGGTATACTTCCAACCGTTGTAGAACAATCTGGAAGAGGAGAAAGAGCTTTTGATATTTACTCAAGATTACTTAGAGAAAGAATAATTTTTTTAGGAACTGATGTAAATGATCAAGTTTCAGATTCACTTGTTGCTCAGATGCTTTACTTAGAAGCTGAAGATCCAGAAAAAGATATTCAACTCTACATAAATTCTCCAGGAGGTTCTGTCACAGCTGGATTAGCTATTTACGATACGATGCAACAAGTTTCACCAGATGTTGTCACAATATGCTACGGGCTTGCAGCAAGTATGGGAGCATTCCTTCTCTCAGGAGGAGAAAAAGGTAAAAGACTGGCTCTTCCAAATTCAAGAATAATGATTCATCAACCTTTGGGTGGAGCACAAGGTCAAGCTGTTGAAATTGAGATACAAGCTAAAGAAATTCTTTTTCTAAAAGAAACTTTAAACAACCTTCTCGCTAGTCACACTGGGCAAGCCATAGAGAAAATAACAGAGGATACTGACCGAGACCATTTCCTTTCACCCAAAGAAGCGGTTGAATACGGATTGATAGACAAAGTGGTAACGAATCTCAACTAAATAGAAATCATTAAGTTAAGGATGACTTCTAGCCAATCCCGAACGATGATCATATTAGTTGAGACTGAACAATCATCAGTCGATCTATTAATTAAATACCAATAAATCGATGGCAAAATTTGACGCCCATCTCAAATGTTCATTTTGCGGAAAAGCGCAAGATCAAGTGAGAAAATTAATTGCAGGGCCAGGAGTTTACATTTGTGATGAATGTATTGATTTATGTAATGAAATTCTTGAAGAGGAGCTAATAGATACTCAAGACAATCAAAAACAAAATAACGATGAGTGGAAAAAGAACATCAAAAAGCAAACTCCTAGCAAAAGTCCACTTCCAACTTTATCTAATATTCCAAAACCAATAGAAATAAAAAAATTTTTAGATAGTCAAGTAGTTGGTCAGGATGAAGCAAAAAAAATTCTTTCAGTCGCCGTCTACAACCACTATAAAAGACTTGCATGGAAAGGAGATGGCAAAGGAGAGACAGAACTAACTTCAACAAAGCTTCACAAATCTAATATTTTGCTTATTGGACCTACTGGTTCTGGTAAAACATTATTAGCACAAACCTTGGCAGAGTTACTTGATGTTCCTTTTGCAGTTGCAGATGCAACAACTCTTACTGAAGCTGGTTATGTGGGAGAGGATGTAGAGAATATTCTTCTAAGGCTATTGCAGAAAGCAGATATGGATGTTGATTTAGCTCAAAGAGGCATAATTTATATTGATGAAATTGATAAAATTGCAAGAAAGAGTGAAAATCCATCAATTACTCGTGACGTTTCCGGAGAAGGAGTTCAACAAGCACTTCTAAAAATGTTAGAGGGAACACATGCCAATGTTCCACCGCAAGGCGGCAGAAAACATCCATATAGCGAATGCATTCAAATAGACACAAGTCAAATCCTATTTGTATGTGGCGGAGCCTTCGTTGGACTCCAAGATGTTATTCAAAAAAGATTAGGTAAAAATTCAATAGGCTTTATTTCACCATCTGAGACTGGTCAAAGGGCACGAAGAGATTTACAAGAAAATGAAATACTTAATCAACTTGAACCTGACGATTTAGTTAAATATGGTTTAATACCTGAATTTATCGGAAGGATGCCCGTAGCGGCTGTACTTGAACCATTAGATAGTAACGCACTAAAGTCAATACTTACGCAACCTAGAGATGCATTAGTTAAACAATTCAAAACTTTATTTAGTATGGATAATGTACTTTTAGAATTTGATGATGAAGCAGTAGAAGCAATAGCTAAAGAAGCTTATAGAAGAAAAACGGGTGCAAGAGCTCTTCGAGGAATTGTAGAGGAGTTAATGCTTGATTTAATGTATAATTTACCTTCAAAAAAGAATATAAAAGATTTTACAGTAACAAAAAATATGGTCGACCAACTTACTGGTGGCAAAATATTAAAATTACCATCAAATGAAAAAAGGAATAGAAAAGCATCTGCATAATATAAATATCATCGATAATTATTTTTAATTAACAATGTAATAAATATAATTTATGAATAAATACCAACCACTACATCACAAATATAGGCCAAAGAAATTTGATGAATTAGTAGGGCAAGATGCAATAGCATTAACACTAAAACAAGCAATAATTTCTAATAAGATTGCTCCTGCTTATCTTTTTAATGGTCCAAGAGGCACTGGCAAAACATCTAGTGCAAGAATATTTGCTAGATCTTTAAATTGCATAGAAACTGATAGTCCAAATATTCATCCTTGTGGAAACTGCGAGTTATGTAAAACTATTTCTTCAGGTTCAGCACTTGATGTTATCGAAATAGATGCAGCATCAAATACAGGTGTAGACAATATTAGAGAATTAATTGAAAGATCACAATTTGCTCCAGTTATTGGCCGATGGAAAGTTTATGTAATTGATGAATGTCATATGTTATCAACAGCAGCTTTTAATGCTCTTCTCAAGACATTGGAGGAACCTCCTAGAAAAGTTGTTTTTATTTTGGCTACTACCGATCCTCAAAGAGTTTTGCCTACAATAATAAGTAGATGTCAAAGATTTGATTTCCGTAGGATATCAAAAATTCAATTGGTTAATCATCTAAAATTAATATCATCTAAAGAAAAAATTGATATTGAAGATGAAGCTATAGAAGCAATAGCAAATTATGCACAAGGAGGATTAAGAGATGCTGAAAGTATGCTTGACCAGTTGAGTTTATTAACAGAACCTATCTCTAAAAATTCAATATGGGAAATATTAGGTTTAGTTCCTGAAAGTGAAATAATAGAATTAGTCCTTTCAATGTATAAAAAAGAGCCCGCAAAAATAATTAGGACAATTAGAAAACTAATTGAGAGTGGTAAAGAGCCCATCTCGATATTGCAAGGTTTTGCATCTATTCTTAGAGATTTAATAATAATTATTTCATCTCCTGAAAATATAAGTTTATGTGAAATATCAAAAGATTCACTAATAAGGTTGGAATCTACTTGTCAAAAAATTGATATAAATGAAATTTATAAATGGCAATCTAAATTAAAAGGCTCAGAATATCAATTAAGGAATAGCTTGGAACCTTCCCTTTGGCTAGAAGTTATATTTTTAGGACTCTTAGAAAAACATGTTGAAAATATTACTCAGAAAGTTGATAAATCAGAAAAAAGGAACTTCATAAGTGAAGACAATCCTATCAATACTTCTAATTTAAAAAATAATTATAAAGAAAATAAGAATATTAATATGGAGAAGAAGGATCATGAAGTCAAAGAGGAATTAAAAGAGAGTCAAGAAAGTGAAAATGAACTTAATAAAATTTGGAGCAAAATTCTTAACTCATTAGAGCTTCCTTCAACCAAAATGTTGTTATCTCAACAAGCCAAATTAGTAAGGCTAACAAATGAATTAGCAGAAATAAATGTAGCGCAAAACTGGATAACGATGATACAAAGTAGAAAAGTATTGATTGAGCAAGCAATCAGCAAATCCTTAAATAAAGACATTAAATTATCAATAATCAGTGAAGGTAATGTTAAGTTAATTAATTTACCTGAAGGAGGAGGAGAAGAAGAAGAAGAAGAAGAAAATTTAGCTCCAGAAAAAATTATTAAAAAGAATAATCAAGATACCAGAAACCCACACGAACAAAATATCATTAAAAAGAATAGTCAATCCTCTTCCACTCCAAATAGCCCGCCAATTATTAGAAATACTTATCAAGAAAAAAGTGAGAATAAAAAGGTAGAAAAATTAGCAGATTTTTTTAATGGAGAAATTATTGACTTTGAAAATTAACATTAACTATTTCCTTTATGAATAGTTTTAACCCATATCAATTGCTTTTGTAATATTGCCATTTTAAAAGTTACTAATGGGATAACGATAAACCAATGTAAAAGATAAATAATTGCCATGATTAATCTAATAGGCTTTGGAGATGGTATCTCAGGGCCTTCACTTTTACGAGAGCACCCTTTCCAATAAGCAAGTCCAGAAACTGACAACGCTACAAAGGAAAGAGGCCAATAAACAGGTAGCGAATTAGTTAAGAAAGAAGTCAAAATATCAGCACATGAAATGAGAGGAATTGCATATTGCAATAAAAAGAAAGATGCTAAATCAAGTTTCTTGGAACTATTAATTTTGGGAGAAATCAATTCCTTCCAATAATCAAAAAACCTTTGTAAGCCTCCCTCAGCCCACCTTTCTCTTTGCTTTATTAATCCAGATAAAGACGTAACTGCTTCCTCTTGTATAGGTGGATCCCATAAAATTCCTATTGACAGACCATTTATAAGCAGTCGAAAAGATAGATCAAGATCATCAGTAACGGTATTTTCATTAAATAATCCGCAATTTTCTAGAGCTTCTCTTTGAATCAGCTGGCCATTACCCCTTAACTCAACAACCCCAGCACCTTGCAACCGTCCTCTTTGGATGGCTGCATCCATAGCCATTTCCATTGACTGAAAACAAGTTAAAAAGTTTTGATTTGCATTAACGACTGCTTTACGCAATTGAATTGCTGACCAATCACTTTTCTGAGCAAAGAGAATGGCTCTTATAAGTAAATCTTCTTGCAATTGAGCGTCAGCATCAAGAATTAGAAGCCATTCACCACTTGATTGTCCTAATGCAAAATTTAATGCTCCTGACTTACCTCCACCTGCATTTCTAGGTCTTCTAAGTAAATTTATATTATTTATATCTTTAGTAATTTTTTCTAAAAGGTTAAAAGTATTATCTTGACTGCCATCATCCACAATCCAATACTTGATCCTATCTTGAGGGTAATTTAATGAAGTAATTCTAGAAACTAATTGCTCAACCACATTTTCTTCATCTCGAGCAGCGACAACAACATCTACACAAGGAAGTGAATCTAAATCAAATCCCAAGTTACTTATTTCAGATTTTTGAAAAGATTTATCTCTATCCCTTAAAACCACTCTAAGGCCGTACCCACCCAAAAAAAACGCCAAAATTATTGCTGGTATGAGGTTTTTTGTTGATTCAATCCAATGAGGAAAGGACCCTGCTAAACCGCAAAAAGCCAAGAACAAAAAAGCCTTGAAACGTCGGTTATTTCCATCTGCACAAGTTTGTGACATTGGATTTACCGAAAGACACTTAAGACTCTAAGGCAAAGAATCAATTTCAGTGCCAGGGTAATAATGGTTCAAAATTTGATTTACGCTCCATCCATTTTCCGCCATCTCTATTGCGCCAGCCTGAGACATGCCAACTCCATGACCAAAGCCACCCCCATAAAATTCCCAATTTTTTGGGGATGAATTTTTAATAATAAATAACGTACTAGGCAATTTTTTTAAAATTTTTCTTATTTCACCTTTCTCAAGAATAAGAATTTTTTTATCAATTAAACTAATTATTTTTAATTTAACTACTCTTCCACTTTTTCCTCTTTCCTCAATCTTTATTTTCACAGGAAATTTAATATCTTTCTGAGCTAATTGAAAATAACTTTTTAATTCCTCTTCAGTTATGTTTTTATTCCATATAAACAAATAATGATTTTTTCCATATGCTCCATCATTATCCATCAATATATTTTGAACTTTTTGAGGAGTCAATAAAGGAACTTGATGTGATTTTCTCCACTTACTATTCCCATCTAATTTAGTAAGTAAGTAAGGTTGAGGATCGACTTCCCAAGCCTCTGCTACTGAGGCTGAAACACCACCATTTGTGGCATGATAAACAGCATTTATAGGTTCGCCTCTCCACTTAATAACTATTCCTTTAGTTTGTTTTATTGCGCTCTTAATTGAAGTACTCGGAGGATATTTCCTTTTATATACTTGACATTGAACAGAATCACATAAATGATAACCGTCAATTTTAAATCTGCTTTGATTTGCTATTGCCCATGTCCTAGCGAGAATAGTTTGAGCTGCAAGTGCATTTGAAGGAGAATTTGAACCTATTTCATGAGGGACAACTCCTTCTAAGTATCTTGGCATTTGAATTTTTTCAATAAAAGTCCAACTTCCATAAGAATCTCGTTTAAGTAAAAAAACTCCATTATAAATCCCATCTTTCCAGGCCAATCCACTTTTTGCTTCAAAATTTATTGGTCCAGAAAGTTTAATAACTTTTTTTCTGTTTACTAAATAAGGTGATGATTGATAACTAATTTTCTTTGCAAAAACATTAAATTCTTTTTGATTTGGAACTGTTTGATTAATAGGAATCCAAACCTCCCAGTCTTTAGGTCTGGCAATAAATGAATCTATTTCAATCTTTTGCAAATTTAATTGAAATTGCCTTGCAGACTCAAAGCTTGAGAATGGGCCTGCAACTTTCCGTTTTACATTGAAAGAGTTTTCAATAGGAACATCAAGCCAAATAATTTTTATATTTGAAGACTTATGAATAATGCCCGATGAATCCTTAAGAGTAATTAATCCAGGACTTTTAAGAATAAGTTGTTTTTTATAATTACCTAAATAAGGTTCCAAGCCTATAAGCAAAAAATCATCTTTACTTTTTAAAGGAATTGGGTATTTTGCTTCAAAATATGTTTTTACAATACTTGTTTCACTTCTAGAAAAGTTGCTGTTAAAAAAACAAAAGCCCAATAAGAAAGAAGGAAATAAAAAAAAATTTAGATAATTTTTTTTAAGCAAGCTACCTCTCGTTTGATTTGAATTAAGTTAAAACTAAGAAAAAATTGCCTTGAAGGCGAGGAAAGAGTTAAAATTGCATTTTAGTCAAAGTTCCTGTATTGCCACCATGCCTAAACTTAAAACCAGAAAGGCTGCTGCAAAGAGATTTAAGGCTACTGCTACAGGAAAATTTATGCGAAGAAGAGCTTTTCGTAATCATCTTTTAGATCACAAAAGTACAAAACTAAAACGCCATCTAGCCACAAAGGCAGTAGTTGACGAAAGAGACGCCGGCAACGTCAAGCTAATGCTTCCTTATGATTAAAATTTTTAATCTAATATCTTCTTCATTTTAATCCAAATCTAATTTTTCCCATGTCAAGAGTCAAAAGAGGTAATGTCGCTCGAAAAAGAAGAAATAAAATTCTTCATTTAGCCAAAGGTTTCCGTGGTGGCAATGGAAAACTTTTTAGAACTGCTAATCAAAGAGTTATGAAAGCATTATGCAATGCTTACAGAGATAGAAAAAGACGTAAAAGAGACTTCAGAAGACTTTGGATTGCACGTATAAATGCTGCTGCAAGGTTAAATGGAGCTTCTTACAGCAAATTGATTGGAGGCATGAAAAAAGAAAATATTTTAATTAATAGAAAGATGCTCGCTTTGTTAGCTGTTCATGATCCAAATAATTTCTCGAAAATAGCATCGTCCATAAAGAATTAATTAAAAACAGACTTAAAAAAAATTATTTACAGTGTTTTTAATTTATTTATACTGTTATTAAATAAAAAAATTATTTACAACTCCAGTGTGTTCTCATAAATTATGAGCTTCTCTTTACCTGAGACCTATCTTTTTGGATTAAGTGGGCTGCTTCTAATTATTGCAGTACTTGTTGGTAGACAGCTTTTAAAAACGAGAAGTGATGAAATTAAACTTGTAGAATTAGAAAAAAGCGAATATAAAAACTCTAATCAAGCTAGCGACTTGTATGAACTGGCTTCAGTCCAGCTAAAAAAAAGACTTTATCCCCAAGCGACAGCAACATTGAAAAAAGCTTTAAAAAATCTCAATAATGAGCCTGATGAAGCTAAAGCTGTAATAGCAAATGCTCTTGGTTTTTCCCTGGCAGCTCAAAATGACTTTAAATCAGCAATTACTCATTATAAAACAGCCATAAAAGCCAAATCCAATTACCCAGTGGCGTTAAATAATCTTGCATTTGCAAAAAAAAGACTTCTTGAAACTGAAGAGGCTATAGAAATATACGAACAAGTCCTAAAACTTGATCCTCTTAATAAAACTGCTTCAAGGGAATCAAAAAGATTGAAAAAAACTAAAAATATAAGTTTTGCCAATAATTCTACAAAAAAAGGATTTTAATTTATTCAAAAAATGAATCAAAAAGAAGATGCACTTATTATTGGAAACAAAAGCTTTACTAGCAGACTTCTAACAGGCACAGGAAAATATGATTCATTAGAAATAATGAACAATTCTCTAACTCATTCAAATTGTGAGATTGTCACAGTCGCAATAAGCAGAATCAAATCTGCATCACAAGGTCATAAAGGATTAATTGAAGCTATTGATTGGAATATATATTGGATGCTGCCTAATACAGCAGGTTGCAAAAACTCCGAAGAAGCCATAAGAGTTGCAAGAATGGGTAGAGAATTTGCAAAAATTGCAGGACAAGAAGATAACAATTTTGTCAAATTAGAGGTTATTCCTGACGCAAAATATCTACTACCTGATCCTTTAGGAACAATCGAGGCAGCTGAAATACTTGTTAAAGAAGGTTTTACAGTCCTGCCATATATAAATGCAGATCCACTCATAGCACAAAGGCTCGAAGAAATTGGTTGTGCAACAGTTATGCCTCTTGGCTCTCCAATAGGGTCTGCACAAGGAATTAAAAATGAAGCAAATATTAGAATAATTATAGAAAATTCTCGTATACCAGTGATAGTTGACGCAGGTATTGGAGTCCCAAGCGAAGCATCATTAGCTATGGAAATTGGTGCTGACGCTGTATTAATCAATAGCGCCATAGCTCTTGCTCAAAATCCTCCTTTGATGGCAGATGCAATGTATCAAGCTACTGAGGCTGGCAGGAAAGCTTTTCTTGCAGGAAGATTAAATGCCAAATCACAAGCTGATGCAAGTTCACCTCAGGAAGGCATAACAAATTTATAAATTTAGTAACGTAAAGTAACGGTTTTAAAAAAAAAACAAGTATTTTCCATAATCTCCGGCCAGTAATCATATGAAAATCATGGCAGTAACGAAAGAAGCGCAAGGAAGACTCAATGCATTCGCAGAAGAACCACAAATTGAAATAATTGATAAAGATCTTGGCTATAGCAGTGGTTCTTGGGTATTTATTGGTTTGTTTTCAGTGGTTTTTGTTGCATTAATATTTTTCGCTTTCACAATCAAATGAATCCAAAGTTGACGCTTGCGTATGATCAGTAAATAGAGTTTCTTGGTGGATTTGGGTGAAAATTTTTGTTCTTGGTGGTGATGGTTTCTGCGGCTGGCCATGCGCAGTCAATCTGGCTGATGAAGGTCATGATGTAACCATCATTGATAATCTCAGTCGAAGAAAAATTGATGTCGATTTAGAGGTTAATTCATTAACTCCAATTGCCAGTATTGGTGACAGATTAAAAGCTTGGAAAGATATTGGAGGAAAACCAATATCTTATATATATCTTGATATCGCAAAAGAATTCCAAAAGTTAGTCGATATTCTTAGAGAGGAAAAGCCTGATTCAATTGTTCATTTTGCTGAACAACGAGCTGCCCCTTATTCAATGAAAAATAGCGCCACGAAAATTTATACTGTTGATAACAATGTTAATGGTACTCATAATCTTCTAGCAGCAATTGTTGAGAGTGGATTAGATACCCATATTGTTCATTTAGGAACAATGGGTGTTTACGGATATGGTTCTCATCGAGGTGCAACAATTCCTGAAGGTTACTTAAAAGTAGAAGTACCTCAACCAGATGGCAGCAGGTTTGAAGAAGAAATACTTCACCCAGCAAGTCCTGGAAGTGTTTATCACATGACAAAAACGCTGGATCAACTACTATTTCTTTACTACAACAAGAATGATTCCATACGAATAACTGATCTTCATCAAGGAATAGTTTGGGGAACTAATACTGAGGCTACTAATAGAGATAAAAGATTAACCAATAGATTTGATTATGATGGTGACTACGGAACTGTTCTTAATAGATTTTTAATGCAAGCTGCAATTGGATATCCTTTAACAGTACATGGCATAGGTGGACAAACCAGAGCTTTTATTCACATAAGAGACTCAGTCAAATGTGTTCAATTAGCACTTGAAAATCCTCCAAAACCTGGCGAGAGAGTAAAGATATTTAATCAAATGACTGAAAGCCACCAAGTTGGTGAACTAGCAAAGAAAGTTGCATCTTTGACAGGAGCAAAGATTAATTATCTTCCAAACCCAAGAAATGAAGCAGTAGAAAATGATCTAATTGTTGATAATAGATGTTTCATTGAATTAGGCCTTGACCCAACTACTCTTGATGATGGACTTTTAACAGAAGTTTTTGACATCGCCAAACGTTGGTCTGATAGATGTGATAAGAATCGAATACCTTGCGTTTCAGCTTGGACTACAACTCAAGCTGAGGCAATAGAGAAAAACTAATTAGCACCTCAATTAAATACTTAAAGTGAAAATAGCTTTTTTTACAGAAACGTTCCTCCCAAAAGTCGATGGTATTGTTACTCGACTTACAAAAACAGTTCAATATTTAGTCGAGGGAGGAGACGAGGTTATTGTTTTTTGCCCTGAAGGTTGTCCGGATAATTATATGGGAGCAAAAGTGGTAGGAGTTGCAGCAATGCCTTTGCCTCTTTATCCAGAATTGAAGTTAGGTCTCCCAGGACCTGCTGTTTCAGACGCCCTTGAAGAATTTAAGCCTGATCTTATTCACGTAGTCAATCCAGCAGTCCTTGGGCTTGGTGGAATATGGCTGGCAAAAACAAACAATATAAAATTAATAGCTAGTTACCATACACATCTCCCAAAATATCTTGAGCATTATGGGATGGGGATGCTCGAGCCACTTTTATGGGAATTACTTAAAGCTGCACACAACCAAGCTTCACTTAATCTCTGTACTTCTACAGCTATGGTTAATGAATTAAGTGAAAAAGGAATTCAAAATACCGCTTTATGGCAGAGAGGAGTTGATACAGAAAGCTTTAGGCCAGAACTAAGAAATGAAAATATGAGAAAAAGATTAATAGGGAATTTTTCTGATGAAGGCTCTCTCTTAATTTATGTTGGAAGACTCTCAGCTGAAAAACAAATTGAAAGAATAAAACCTGTTTTAGATGCATTACCCAAAGCACGCCTTGCTCTCGTTGGAGATGGCCCGCACCGGAATCAACTTGAAAAAACATTTGAAAATACACCCACAACATTTGTTGGATATTTATCTGGTGAAGAGCTTGCCAGTGCTTATGCTTGTGGTGACGCCTTTTTGTTCCCATCTAGTACTGAGACACTTGGTTTGGTACTACTTGAAGCAATGGCCGCAGGATGTCCTGTCGTAGGAGCTAACAGAGGTGGAATCCCAGACATTATTACTGACAATGTGAATGGGTGCTTATATGAACCAGATGGAGATGATGATGGATCTTTGAGCTTAATAAAAGCTACTAAGAAACTATTAGGAGACGAAATAGAAAGGCAATCAATGAGACTTGCAGCTAGAGAGGAAGCTGAAAAATGGGGTTGGGCAAGTGCTACAAAGCAATTGAAAAGCTTTTATGAAAAAATTATTATTGATTAATTAAAATAATACTTAAATTAGGCAGCTTGAGGTGGCGGAGTTGGCGAGCCTGGAGGATTGAATGGAATTATTAATGTTATCCATCTTTCAGGCCTCTCAGGGCGTTTCTTTGAGGATTGTCTAACCCCAAAAGGAACTCTTACTACATTTGTACCGTCAACTTGAATTAAATCACCTGATTCAAAAGAAGCCTCAAGACTTTCTGAAAATTTTGGCAATGAAATGTTTTTTGAAGGTTTCAGATTTTTCTGAGTACCATCAATCAATGAAAATCTCTTCATGTTTCCCCTATAAATGAAAGAGACAAAATTTTTTTAAAGCTAAAAAAATAAATTTGTTAGCGATTCAAAACCTTGAAAAAAGGTTTTCGTTCGAAACATAACTAATAAATGGCTTTAGCGCCAGCCTTTAATAGAGAAATATTTGAAAATTCTTCAACTGAACTACATGAACAAATTAAATTTCTATCTCCAAAAGCATTATCGATTCTAGCAACTGAAGGCCAAAATTTATTTGAAATCTGTCTAGGCATAGGAAAAGCAGCTTTTTCTCTTGTGTAAGGTCTATCCCAATTATCGTTCACTATTGCTGCCAGTGTATGAGGAGCTCTGCGTAAAGGATTATTTTCCCTGTCCATATTTCCGAGTTCAATTTCATCAATTTCGCTCTTAATTAAAATCATTGCATCACAAAACCTATCTAACTCCTCCAAACTTTCACTCTCAGTGGGTTCAACCATCATTGTTCCTGCAACTGGCCAGCTAACCGTGGGAGCATGAAAGCCATAGTCCATCAATCTTTTAGCAATATCATCAACTTCAATACCTGTAGATTTCTTTATTGGCCTTAAATCAAGTATGCATTCATGTGCGACCAATCCATTTAGCCCCTTATATAAGACTGAATAGTAGGGATCTAATCTTTTAGCTAAATAATTAGCTGAAAGCAAAGAAATTGCAGAAGCTTTTCTGAGACTTTTTATACCCATCATTTTTATATACATCCAACTGATAGGAAGAATAGACGCACTTCCATAGGGGGCAGCTGATACTGGTCCAATTGGATTTGAACCCCCGCATTCAAAAGCAGGATGACTTGGCAAGAAGGGTTTTAAATGTTTTTTTACTGCAATAGGTCCTACACCAGGGCCACCGCCACCATGTGGGATACAAAATGTTTTATGCAAATTAAGATGGCAAACATCTGCCCCATACTTACCTGGCTGACATAAACCTATTTGAGCATTTAAATTTGCCCCATCAAGATATACTTGTCCTCCATTGTTGTGAATTGTTTTACAGATATCTCTTATTTTCGGCTCAAATACCCCATGAGTTGATGGATAAGTAACCATTAATGCCGCAAGATTTGACTTATGCTCATTTGCTTTATTTTGAAGGTCTTGAAAGTCAATATTGCCATCTTCATCACATAGTACTGAAACCACCCTAAAACCAGCCATCACAGCGCTGGCAGGATTAGTCCCATGAGCACTTGTTGGAATCAAGCATATATTTCGATGATTTTCATTTCTCGATTTGTGCCATGCTTTTATAACTAGAAGTCCAGCGTATTCTCCTTGAGATCCAGCATTTGGTTGAAGTGAGACATCATCAAAACCTGTTAAATCTGAAAGCCAAATTTTAAGTTGATCAATTAGCTCGAAATAACCCAATGTTTGATTGTGTGGTGCAAAAGGATGAATTGAACTAAAAGATTTCCAACTTATTGGTATTAATTCAGAAGTAGCATTAAGCTTCATAGTGCAGCTACCAAGTGGAATCATTCCATCAACTAAAGAAAAATCCTTTTTTGCTAAACTATAAATATATCTAGTTAATTCAGACTCACTTCTGTATTTATTAAATACATCTTGAGTTAACCAATTACCATGTCTAGTCGGAATATTTTGAAAGATTTTTTCGTCAACTAAAGATAAATTTTTATAATCTAATTGTGATTTGTTTGATAAACAACATGAGAAAATATCACATATTTTATTAATCTCATTTCTAGTTGTTAATTCATCTAAAGATATCCCTACCCCGGTAGAATTTTCAATTGCAGAACCTAAAGGAATTATGCGAAGATTTAACCCTTTTTCATGAGCAATTCGATGAATATTGGCGGAATTTTTTGTATATACTTCAAATGAATCAAATTTATCAGAATGATTAATTTCATATCCGAGTAAACGAAGTCTTTCCTCTAATAATTTCCTATGTAATGCAATCCTTTTAGCAATTTTTTCAAGTCCTTCTGGACCATGGTAAATAGCAAAAAAGACTGTCAAAACAGCTAATAAAACTTGAGCGGTACAAATATTGCTGGTAGCTTTATCTCTACGAATATGTTGTTCTCTTGTTTGCAATGCAAGTCTAAGAGATTCCTTCCCTTCACTATCAATTGACTTCCCTACAATTCTTCCAGGAATTTGTCTTTTAAATTCTTCTTTAGTAGCAAAAAAAGCTGCATGAGGGCCACCAAAACCAATTGGCACACCAAATCTTTGAGCACTGCCGACTGCAATATCAGCTCCAAAATTTGCAACTGGCTCAATTAAAACTTGAGCAAGGGGGTCAATAGCAATAGTTGATAAGCATCCTTTATCTTTAAATATTGAAATTGTGTCTGTTGGGTTCCATAAAATTCCATTAGTACCAGGTAATTGAATTAACACTCCAAAAGAATTATCGATATCTTGATTTTTAATTTCTTGCAAGTTTACAACTTCAATAACAATATTAAGTGGTTCAGCCCTCGTATGAAGCACTGACAAAGTTTGAGGTAGGACTTGTTTATCTACAAAATATTTTGTTTGAAGTTTGTTTTTTCTCAAACTAAAACTCATTGTCATAGCCTCTGCTGCTGCAGTGGCCTCATCCAAAAGCGAAGAATTAGATATTGGCAAGCCAGTTAATTCACTTATTAAAGTTTGAAAATTAAATAAAGCTTCAAGTCTTCCTTGTGATATTTCAGCTTGATATGGAGTATATGCAGAATACCAAGATGGATTTTCTAAAATATGTCTTTGTATGGGTGCAGGTGTAGCGGTCCCAAAATAACCAAGCCCTATCAAAGATCTTAAAACAAGATTGTTTGAAGCTATTAATCTCAATTCATTTAAAGCTTCATTTTCATTCAATCCACCATTGACTTTATTAATTAGGTCGTCATCAATCAAAATATCCTCTGGCACTACTTTTTCAACAAAGCTCTCAAGATCTTGCTCTTGAAAGTAATCAAGGATTTTTGATTGTGCGGCACTTGATAGCCCGATATGCCTGCATTCAAAACTTGAAAAATTCATTGTATGTAATTTGAATGTCTTTAAAGACATTCAATAAATGATCTTAATTTTGGAAAGGCTAGTAAATTATTGGCCTCTTTTGAGACCTATGTAGATATTTTCTTTGTTTATTTAACAGCAACTTTACTTTTGTAAGAATTTGAATCCATGAGTAAATTTAACTGATCTAAATCTTCAGGTCTGATTTTCAGCAGCCAGCCTTCTCCGTGAGGATCACTTTGTAATGCTTCTGGACTGGAAAGAACAGATTCGTTCACCTCTTCAATTACACCTGTCATTGGAGCATACATATCCTCAACAGCCTTAACAGACTCAACTGAACCAAAAACTGTTGATTTCTCAATTTTTGAACCTTTATCAGGTAAATCAACAAAAACTATGTCACCAAGCTGATCAACAGCAAATTCGCTGATACCAATTTTTATGAGCTCCGAGTCTTCGACTGCGTACTCATGACTATCTGCAAAACGATAGTTATCTGGAAAATTAAAGGCCATCAAAATCTGGGCCAGAACTATTTCTATTTTGGGGCAATTTTATAAATCCTGCCTTATAAAGTTCGATAATTGAATTTATTAAGGCTATTTTAATATGAGAGCGATGTGTACCTCCTTGTACAAAAAGAACATATGGAGGTTTCAAAGGAGCATCTGCGGAAAATTCACTAGTACTTCCATCAATAAAAGTACCTCCAGACATAATTAAACTTGATTCGTAACCAATAGTATCTGATGCAACAGGATTCAAATACGAGCCAACTGGTGATGATTCTTGAAAAGCTTTGCAAATACATTTAATTAAATCTGGAGACCCTAACTCAATTGCTTGAATTAAATCACTTCTTTTTTGTCCAATTTCTGGTAAAACTTTAAATCCTAAATCTGAAAAAGTAGCCGCAATTAAATCAGCTCCAATTAAAGATTCTGAAACAAATTGTGGAGATAAAAATAAACCTTGCAAAATAATACGATTTAGATCAAAGCTAATTCCACCTCCAGAGCCAATTCCAGGCGATGTCAACCTACAACATGCTTTTTCGACTAAAGAAGCATTGCCAGCTATATAACCTCCTGTAGGGACTATTGTTCCACCAGGATTTTTAATTAATGATCCAGCAACTAAATCTGCGCCTACATCACATGGCTCTCTATCCTCAACAAACTCACCATAACAGTTATCAACAAAACATATACAATTAGGTTGGATAGAATGAACAACATTACAAATCTTGTTAATATCATTAATAGATAAAGATTTCCTCCAGGAATACCCACAACTTCTCTGAATAAATATAATTTTTCTTGGTTTTTTTAATGCATTTTTTAATAAATTCAGATCTAGTAATTCATTCTTTAAAATATTAATTTCATCATAATTAATACCAAATTCAATTAGAGATCCATTGCCTTTACCTCTCAACCCTATAACTTCTTCTAATGTTTCATATGGCCTTCCAATGACTGACAATAAATTATCTTTTGGTCTAAGAACTCCAAAAAATGCTGTACTTATTGCATGTGTTCCACTAACAAATTGCATTCGAACAGCTGCCTTCTCTGCTCCTAATACTTTCGCAAAAACTTTATCAATAACATCTCTATTAATATCATTGTGACCATAACCTGTTAAAGATGTAAAGTGTTGAGAACCTATTTTCTCAGCTGCAAAAACTTTTAAAATTTTTTTTAAATTAGGACGAACTAATTCAGATCTCTTAAAAGCTAATTCTCTCAAATTTAATGATACTGAATCAACATATCTTTCTACAACTTTGATAAGTTCTTTATCCGAATAAATTGTTTTCATAGTTAATTTTAAATTATTTATTTAGATATCAAAATTGATGCCTTTACTCTGAGCTCATTCAAAAATTGATTTACTCCATTATCAATCGATCCCTTCAATACACAATTAGTTGTATGTAAATCAAGCAATTCTCCATCAAGCTCCTCAGCAGAATAATCTCTTACTCCTGCCATTACTTGAGCGAATCTATCCCTCCTACTTTGCTTAGTAACTGGATATGCATCTAATATTTTCTTTCTACATTGCCTCCATGGTTTGCCCTCAGACAAGTATTCAGATAGAGCTGCACTTAATCCCAATGCCTCCTCTTCTTCAATAAACCAATCAAATGAAGCGGGTAATGCAGTCAAACCAACAAAAATTTCAAAAAAATCTCCAGAGCTTAAAGGTTTTCCTGCATTATCTCTGATAGCAAGAGAAGAACCCTCTAATACCTTTAATAGCTCTGGATGGGCAACCTCTAATTGAGTTTTAACTTTGAAAAGACCATCAGATAAAATCAAATTTGCTTGTCCTAAAGCTAAAAAGACCTCAGGTCCTGGAGAAAACAATTTTCCATTTCTTAAATTAGATATCTGAGAATTGTGAACTCTCCCAAGGTCCAGACACTCAACTAAAGCAGGTAAAACCTTGTGAGACCAGCTATTCATTTCATGCCAAACATGAATCAAATGAGCCATTGCTCTTCTTCCATCAGACAACTGATCTCGAAAACTCTTAGAAGAAAAATCACTCAAAAGATCAATTCCTGTAAACGATATGGATCATTATCAGTTATTATAAACATTATGTATACGGATCACTCATGATTTCAAGTGTGATCGAAGCGACTGCTCCACTAAAAAGACCAGTGGCAGCTGACAAGGCTATAGCCGCTTCAGAAAAACTTCAGATGCCTATTAAGGCAACTGCCATGAAACCAGATAGGCTCCATCGAAGATGGGGAACTGTAATATTTATGGCAATAATTCATGGATTAACGATTTATTCATTGTTCCCAAAATTTTGGAGTATTCAAGCTTTTACAGGATTCATAATTTTATACTGGGTTACGGCTTGCCTTGGAGTAACACTTGGTTATCACAGACTCTTATCACATAGATCTTTTCAATTACCAAAATGGCTGGAAAGATTTTTTGCGACATGCGGAGCCTTAAGTTGTCAGCATGGACCAATTGACTGGGTTGGTTTGCATCGGCATCATCACACATTTTCAGATACCGACCCTGATCATCATGACAGCAATAAAGGATTTTGGTGGAGTCACATGGGATGGATGTTTGAACATGTACCTGCGATGGATACAGTCCCTAGACTTGCAGGTGATTTAATCAAAGATCCTTACTATAGATGGTTGAATAAATACTTTCTTTTACTTCAATTACCATTAGCCTTTTTACTGTATTTTATAGGAATTAAAACTGGAGTAGGGGGATGGTCAATGGTTTTATGGGGAATTCCCTTGAGACTAGTTTTTGTTTATCACATCACTTGGCTTGTAAATTCCGCTACACATTGTTGGGGTACTGTTGTATATGACAGTGGAGACAACTCAAAAAACAATGCTTGGGTCGCAGCTTTAACTTTTGGAGAAGGTTGGCATAATAATCACCATGCTTTCCCTAATTCTGCAAAGCATGGACTACAACCACATCAGATAGATTTAACTTGGCAACATATAAGAGCATTAAATGCTTTGGGATTCGCAAAAAAAATCAGGTTACCAATTTCGTCGTAAGCTGGTTATAAATAAATTTCAAAGTTATTCAAATTAAATCCAATGGCTAAAAGAGTTCAAGTAGTACTAAACGAAGACATCCTAAGTTTAGGTAAAAATGGAGATTTAGTTGAAGTTGCTCCAGGCTTTGCTAGAAATTTTTTACTACCTCAAGGCAAAGCCTTACCTGTTACACCTGCCGTTCTTAAACAAGTAGAACACAGAAGGGCAAAACAAGCAGAGATGGAAGCAGCTGCAAAGCAAGATGCAATAGATTTCCAAACTGCTCTTAAAACAATTGGAAGATTTACAGTTAAGAAGCAAGTTGGAGAGGATGGGGCTTTATTCGGAACTGTTACTAATGGAGATGTAGCAGAAGCAATTGAAGAGGCTACAAAAAAAGAAATTGATAGAAGAACAATTACTGTCCCTGAAATAAACGGTATAGGAAAATACACTGTTCAAATCAAATTACATAGTGAAGTTACTGCAGAAATTAATTTAGAAGTAGTCAGCTATTAGTGTCGGTATTTGAATTCCGTAAACAACTTAAACTCAAAATTTAATGACTAGTTTTTCTCTTGATAACGAAAATATTGAATCTGTTAATAAAAAGTTTAATAAATATAAAACTGCTGAACCAACTTTTACAGAACATCAAGATCATCTCCCACCTCAGAATCTTGAAGCAGAAGAATCAGTACTAGGTGGGATACTTCTTGATCCAGATGCAATTAATAGAGTTGCCGATATTTTGCAGCCAGAAGCTTTTTATCTGAAAGCTCATAGGGAAATTTTCAGGACAGCATTAATGTTGCATAGCCAAGGTAAACCTACTGATCTAACCGCTATGAGTGCATGGTTAGCAGATATTGGCTCTTTAGAAAAAGTTGGCGGTAATAATAGATTAGTGGAATTAGTGGAAAGAGTAACTTCTACGGCATCAATCGAAGAAGTAGCAAAATTAGTTTCTGATAAATTTTTAAGGAGACAATTAATAAACTCAGGTAACGAAGTCATAAAGCTTGGATTTGACAAAAATCTTCCAATGGAAGATGCATTAGATCAAGCTGAACAAACTATATTTGCTATTAGCCAAGAAAAACCTTCAAAAGGACTGACTCCTACAGCAGAAATATTAACAAGCACATTTAATGAGATAGAAAGCAGATCTATAGGAACTTCAGTAGCAGGCATACCTGTTAATTTTTACGATTTAGATGCTATGACTCAGGGGCTCCAGAGAAGTGATCTAATCATTGTTGCGGGAAGACCAGCCATGGGGAAGACATCAATAGTTTTAAACCTAGCCAAAAACGTTGCTCAACTTCATGATTTACCTGTATGCATTTTTAGCCTGGAAATGAGTAAAGAACAGTTAACGTACAGACTATTGTCAATGGAAGTTGGCATTGAAAGCGGAAGATTAAGGACTGGCAGGTTACAACAAGATGAATGGCCATTGCTTGGACAAGGAATAAATACCTTAGGTCAGCTTCCAATGTTTATTGATGACAAACCAAATTCAAGCGTTTTAGAAATGAGATCACTTTGTAGACGTCTAATAGCTGAACAAGGTAAAGAATTAGGGCTTATAATTATTGATTACCTTCAACTAATGGAAGGGTCAACACCAGACAATAGAGTTCAGGAATTATCAAGAATTACTAGGGGGTTAAAAGGCATGGCAAGAGAATTAAAAGTACCTGTTATTGCATTATCTCAGCTAAGTAGAGGTGTTGAATCTCGAACGAATAAAAGGCCTATGCTCAGCGATCTACGCGAATCAGGCTCGATCGAACAAGATGCAGACTTAGTACTAATGATATATAGAGATGAGTACTACAATCCCGACACAGCCGACAGAGGTATAACAGAAGTAATTGTAACCAAGCATAGAAATGGCCCTGTAGGAACAGTCAAACTTTTATTTGAGCCACAATTTACAAGATTTAAAAATTTAGCTGCTTAAAAATGGGAAACAACAACCTAGCCTCTCTTAAAAATTTAAAAAATGCTTATTGAAACCAATACACGAGAAAGTTTTGATGTAATTGTAATTGGTGGTGGTCATGCTGGTTGCGAAGCAGCTATTGCATCAGCCAAGCTTGGATTAAAGACAGCTTTATTCTCTCTTAATATTGACAGAATCGCTTGGCAACCATGTAATCCTGCAGTGGGAGGTCCAGCAAAGAGTCAACTTGTACATGAAGTTGATGCTTTAGGAGGTGTTATTGGGAAAGTTGCAGATGCAACAGCACTTCAAAAAAGGATTCTAACCCTTAGTAGAGGGCCTGCCGTAAGGGCACTACGAGCTCAAACAGATAAAAGACTATATTCTCGAAAAATGATAGACATATTATATAACACGCCTAATCTCTTTTTAAGAGAAGCAATGGTAACAGATCTTTTGGTAGAGGGAGCAGAAAAAGAGAATGCAAACGAAAAAATTGATCACAAATTCATACATAAAATAATTGGAGTAAAAACATATTTCGGAACTGAATATCAAACAAAAACAGTAATACTAACTGCGGGAACTTTCTTAGGAGGTCGAATATGGATTGGCAGTCAATCAATGTCTGCAGGGCGAGCTGGGGAACAAGCGAGCGACGGAATCACCAAATCGCTAGAAAAGCTTGGTTTTTATTCTGACAGGCTCAAAACAGGAACACCTGCAAGAGTTGACAGAAGAAGCATAAACTTCGATATTTTAGAAGAACAACCAAGTGATGCTAACGATAGATACTTCTCATTTGACCCATTGGCATGGAATAACTCAAAAAAAATTAGTTGCCACATCACAAGAACGACAAGTAAAACGCATCAATTAATCAAAGATAACCTTCATCTCACACCAATTTATGGAGGTTTCATTGATAGTAAAGGCCCAAGATACTGCCCTTCAATTGAAGATAAGATTGTTAGATTCAAAGATAAAGAATCTCACCAAATTTTTCTTGAGCCAGAAGGGATTGAAACTCCAGAAATTTACATACAGGGTTTTTCAACTGGGTTACCTGAAAAGATACAAGATGAACTTCTAAAAACTCTTCCAGGGCTAGAAAATTGTATTATGTTAAGGCCTGCATATGCTGTTGAATATGACTATTTTCCGGCGACACAATTACTTCAAACACTACAAACAAAAAAAGTAAAAGGACTATTTCATGCTGGCCAAATTAATGGGACTACTGGATATGAAGAAGCTGCGGCTCAAGGATTAGTCGCTGGAATAAATGCAGCTCATTTAATATTAGAAAAAGATCCAATTATCTTTTCAAGAGAAAGTAGCTATATCGGCACTATGATAGATGATCTCACAACAAAAGATTTAATGGAACCATATCGTGTGTTAACTAGTCGAAGTGAGTATCGTTTAATCCTAAGAGGTGATAATGCTGATCGTCGATTAACTGCGTTAGGATATCAAATTGGGCTAATAGATGAAAGAAGAATGAAGCTGTTTAATAACAAGATTAATATTATTGAAAATGAAAAATCTAGACTTGAAAAAGAAAGAGTAAAATCCTCAAGTGAAATAGCACAAAAGATAGAGGAAGAAACTAATACATCAATTAAGGGATCAATAACACTCGCAAATTTACTAAGACGTCCAAATATAAACTGCAAACATTTAATTTCATATAAATTAATGAGTCAATCTCTTTGTATTGATATTCAAGAAGCTGTAGAAATTGATATTAAATATAGCGGTTATCTTGATAGACAAAAGAAACAAATTGAGCAAATTAAAAAACAAAGCGAAAAGAAATTGCCAACAAATATAGATTATCTAAAAGTTAATACAATTTCTGCGGAAGCTAGGGAAAAATTAAATAAAGTCAACCCTCAAACACTTGGACAAGCATCAAATATACCTGGGGTTAGTAAAGCTGATATTAGCGCACTCTTAATATGGTTAAAAATAAATGATTTAAAAAATAAAAATTCTAATTCCCTTCAAAAAATCACACAAATATAAAAATTCTTTAAGATCAGATAATGAATGAAATTGGCAACAAATTATTAGTATCACCATCAATTTTATGGGAGAGCACTATTGACGAAATATTTAAAAAAAACTCTCAACATTTTTTACCTGGTCCTTGGCAAATTTTTCTGTTAGGAGATGGAAGTCCGACAAGACACTTACATCTCCTTACTGGTAAAGAAGTAAGTGTTCAACTTATAGCCATGGAGTCTGAATTAACATCATGTTCATCAGCACCTAAAGAGATTGAGAAGCTTAAAAAGCCGCTTTTAAGAAGACAGGTATGGCTAGAATGTGGTTCAATCACACTTGCATGGGCAGAAAGTTGGTGGAATTTAGTACAAGCAGAAAGGCATTTACAAGATAAAAATCAACCTATTTGGAAAAGTTTGACAAAAGACAGATCTGAACTTTTCAGACAAGTAGATGGACTCAATCTTGTTGAAGCTAAATGGTTAAATAAGAGATTCGAAAATGAAGGGCCATACTGGAGTAGATACTATAGATTTTTTAGAAATCAACAAGAACTAACTGTTATACGTGAAGTTTTCAATCCGAAGATAGAAGATTGGTTAGGCCCTACAATCAAAAAACCTTTGATTGATAAATAAAGCATCAATTTCTCCTTCTGCTAGATCTGGGTAAAGGTCTCTGAGAGGACCTTTTTGGTGTCTTTTTATCTCTAAGATTATTATAAAAAACATCAGAATTTACTTCATCTTGCCGTTCCCATTTTTCGACACGAAAATCTGAATCTTGAGGCCATTCATCCTCTGAATTATTTGAATCCATTTGTTTAGCTGGTTCAATTGCTTTATTGACTCGCAATGAAATTGCCTTAAGAGGCTTTTTTGAGGAGAAACTTCTCATTTCTGTTTCTTTATCAATTTGCCAAGAATCAATATCAGCATCATAGTCTTCAAGAAATAAATCGATTTTACTTTCCATCCATTTACCCACATTTTCTAATCTAGATATTGTGGGCTTAACAAATTTTCTATTTCCTGGTCTATTCCCAGCGACTCCATCAAATAATTGCTTTCCTGTTTCTAAGATATTGTCTAAATGATTTTCCAAGGGTTCAAATGATCTCGTTGACTTAAAATTACTATTTCTAAGATATTTCATAAATTAGCACTCCTCTTAACTCTTAACCGATGCTCTCGATACAGTCCGAATAATGCAATACAAAACCCTGATAATTGCATAACTAAAAAAAAAGTTTTCATTTTTAATTTTTACTCATTGTTGAAAGAGATTCATAATGAAGCATGTATTTTGACGTCCATTTACCAGCATGATATGAATCACAACATTTCTTGCAAGCCACTCCACGAACAAATCTTTTATATTTAATACAAATTCCACAATTAGGACAAATTGCTATCCATTTAGATGTTTTTAATTTAACAGGGAAATCATGCCTAACAGTAATAATAAAATCATCTTGTAAAGAGTTAATTAAATTCATTTTTTTATGGAAATAAAATCCATGAACTTCCTTAACTCCTAATATTAAATCTGTCCAAGCATGAATCATTTCATGACAAAGAGTACTTTTAACTGCCGAGACAGGTAAATCACCCAAAATTGGAGAAGATATAACTATCTCGCATTTATTAACTCCTTTCAGCCCTAAAGACCTTCTATAAAACCCTGCTGTTCTAGTTAATCTTCCATCACTCCACCTTACTGAAACTTTTGGCTGATGTTCTTTTACTAACAAATTATCAAAAAAAACTCTATTAAGATTATGAAAAAGAGGTAAGAGTGGAATAAGCGGCATTACAAAAATTAAGTATTATCAGATTTTATAAATATTATTGTGCCGAAAACTCACCATTAGTCCAATAGATTTATAGAGTTAGAGAAATAAATATAAAATCTTTTCAACTAAATGGACGGGGCACTAGTTAAAGAACTTGGAATCAAGGGTTTGCTCGCTGGAGGAGTAGCTCTTCTACTCTTTTGGACAATAAATGCAATCAAATTGGTTATTGGTGCAAGAGGGATCAATCCTCTGGTCAAGCAATTTTTTAATCAAATCGCCTCGGGGAGAATTGATGGTGCATATTTACTAACTACAAAAAGTTATCGTCAGCATGTAAATCGTCAAGATTTTATAAAATTCTTAGGGAGCTTACAACTCACCAAATATAGGAATTTAAAATCTGGCAGACCTAGATTAGAGGATAAAAGGATAATACTCACATTAAAACTGAAATCAGAAGACAAAAAATCTGAATTACCCTTGGATTTTACATTCCAAAAAATAGATGATAATTGGAGAATAGAAAGAATATCTAAAGTAAGCACTTAATTATTTACCACCAAGACTGTGAAGGATAATTTTAACGAAATTAATACAAGAATTTTAGAATTAAGCAAGTTATTAAATTCTGCCAATCATGCCTACTATGTTCTAGATAAACCCTTACTAAACGATTCAGTCTATGATAATTTATATAGAGAATTACTTAACCTAGAGCATAGATTCCCAAATCTAATTCAACCAGATAGCCCAACACAAAGAGTTGGTAGTTCTCCAGCTAAAGGTTTTAAAAACACCAAACATAGAATACCTTTATACAGTCTAGACAATGCTTTTAATTTAACTGAATTAGAAGAATGGAATAATAGAATACTAAAAAAGCTCAAACAAGATTATTCAGAAAAATCTATTTCCGATAACAATATAGATATTATTTGTGAATTAAAAATTGATGGGAGTGCTTTGGCAATTACCTATGAAGACGGGCAATTAAGTTGTGGAGCTTCAAGAGGAGATGGGATTGAAGGAGAAAATATTACGCAAAATATCAAAACTATTTCATCCATACCACTATCTCTAAATATTAACGATCCTCCTAAATGGATAGAAATTAGAGGGGAAGCATTTATTCCCAATCAAATTTTCCAGAAAATTAATGAAGAGAGAGCATTAAAAAATGAACCTCTTTTTGCCAATCCTAGGAATGCATGTGCAGGGACCTTAAGACAACTTGATTCAAAAAAAGTAGCTGCCAGGAAACTTGACTTCTTTGCATATACCATATCTCTACCAGAAGACTATACTAACCATAAATTGACACAACCAACAAGCCAAGAAGAAGCACTAGAACTTTTAAAAAGGCTTGGCTTTAAAGTAAATCGTCAATCTAAAAAATTCAAAAACATTAGTCAAGTAACAGATTACGTAGAATATTGGGAAAAAGAGCGACATAATCTTTCATATGCCACTGATGGCATAGTTATTAAAGTAAATTCCTTTAAGAAGCAAAGAATTCTTGGGTTCACACAAAAAGCTCCTAGATGGGCAATTGCCTTAAAACATCCAGCAGAAGAAGTATCAACTAAACTTATAAAACTAAATTGTCAGGTAGGGAGAACGGGTACGATTACACCAGTAGCAGAATTTGAACCTGCCACCATCGCAGGAACTTCAGTGTGCCGAGCAACTTTACACAACATCAAAAGAATGGAAGAGCTAGATTTACACGAACGAGACACAATTATCATAAGGAAAGCAGGAGAGATAATTCCAGAGGTTGTAAGAGTTCTAGCATCACTAAGAGCAGAAGGCTCAAAACGACTACAATTTCCTAGAGAATGTCCAGAATGTAAATCATTTTTAAATAAAGAAAGAAAAGAAGTCGCTATAAAATGTTTAAATAAAAATTGTCCCGCAATAATAAAAGGATCATTATTTCATTGGGTAAGTAAAGGTGCTCTAGATATTGATGGTTTAGGACAAAAGCTTATAAATCAACTCGTAGAAACGAATTTGGTTTCAACAATTGCTGATTTATATGATTTAAAAGAAATTGATCTATTGAATCTTGAAAGGGTAGGGAAAAAGTCTGCAAGTAAATTACTTCAAGAGATCGATAATTCAAAAGGAAGGACTTTATATAAAAAAATCTATGGGTTAGGTATAAACCATGTTGGTGTAACAAATGCTAAAGCTTTAGCAAAAGAATTTAAGAGTATAAAGAATCTTTCAAATGTTGCATTAACTAATATCGATTTAATAAAAACTACTTATGGAATTGGATCAGAAATAGCAGATGCTTTGAACACTTGGTTTAGTGATCCCAATAACAATAATCTTATTAATGAACTTGAAGATAAAGGCATTTTCCTTCCAGAGTTGCAACTTCAAAACTCAGAACATGATGCTAAAAAGGACTTATTAGAAAAAAAAATTTTTGTTATTACTGGCGTATTTATTAAATACAATAGAAGAGAAATGGAAGATATTATTGAAATAAATGGAGGTAAAGTAAATTCAAGTATAAGTAGTAAAACAAATTATTTAATTTGCGGATCAAATGCTGGGAACAAGTTAAAAAAAGCAAAAGAACTCAACATTAAGGTAATTGATGAATATGATTTTACAAACTTAATAAATACTTTAAAATGACAGATCCAAAAATTTTTTCTCTCATAAAGACTGAGTGTGGCCGATCTAAATACATTGAACTTGTTAAGAGAGATGGGTTAAAAGCAAAAATAAGACTTTTATGGTTCGTTGTATTTGCAATTATTAAAGATATTAATGTAAGAAAATAACATTTAGAAAAATATTACTCTAGATCTTTCAATGCTTTTCTTGAAGCTCTAGCTGCAAAGAAAACAACAAAAAATGTTGCTACTACACTTAATAAACTTGAAAACAACGTAGAAGATGAATTTCTACTATCTAAAGCTTGCTGAAATAAATTTATATCTCCAGCTATATTTCCTACTGAACAGTATAGATAAGTCCCTGGAATAATAGCTATTAGACCGATTATAAAATCTCTTATCTTCACCTCACTTAATCCATATGCCAAATTTAATAAGCCAAAAGGAAATGCTGGTGAAAGTCTAGACAAGATAATAATCTTCAAACCTTCTTCGCTTATAGCTTTTTTTAAAACAACTAACCTTCTAAACCTATTAATTCTATTTTCTGTCCATTTTCGGAAAAAGTTTCTGCCTATAATAAAAGTTGAAATTGCGCCTAAAGAAGCTCCTATAAAAACATAGCAAGTACCCAAAAGTGAGCCATAAAGAAACCCAGATAACATCGTCAACCATGAACCAGGTAATAAGAATACTACCCATAGTAAATATATACTTATAAAACTAACAATGCCGACAGGGGTTTGAAAAAAATCTTTTGAACTTTCAAATATATGTATAAAATCTTCTAAATTCATTATTTTATCCCAACTGAATTAAACGAGAATTGGCCAAATTAAATTGTATTTTTGATTGCGTAAGCTTTTCTTTACAGTCAGCAACTACTTTTTCGGGAGCTTTATTAATAAAATTTGGATTTTTTAACCTGCCTTCAAGAATTTGAATTTCATTAGCAGCTTTATCTAAATCTTTAATTAGTCTTGCCTTCAAAGCTTGTATGTCTACTAAACCATCAATTTGTATAGAAACTTCTAAATCTCCTTCTACTCCAGTAATTGATTTCTTTATTGGCTCATTTTTATTATCTTCAGGGCTAAATATATTTACAGAGTCAGAGCAAGTAAGTCTTTTTACTTCAGGAGTTAATAATTTTAGAGCATCTCTTAACTCGCTTTTAGGAGAAATTACTCTTATGGGGATTGAATAAGAAGGCTTAAGACCTGCCTCAGCTCTCAAATTGCGAATTAATTTTATTGTAGAGAATAATTGAGAAAATGATTTCTCGATATCATCATTTAAAAAGTGCTTGTTAACAACAGGCCAAGATTGGAGGGATAAGAATTCACTTTCATGTTTATTAGTTATTGAATGCCACAATTCCTCAGTTATATGAGGCATTAATGGATTCATCATTATCATAATTTGAGATAAAACATGATGTACAACTTGTTGAACAACTTTTCTATCTTCTTTTTCTTCAAATGATGACTCATCCGAAATAGCAAGACGTTTTTTTATAAGTTCCAAATACCAATCACAAAAATCATTCCAAACAAATTCATATAGACCTTTAGCAACATCACCTAAAGCATATCGGTCGAATTTTTTTGATAACTCAATATTAACTCTATTAAGTCTTGATAGAATCCATCTATCTGAAATTTTTAAATTATTTTGGTTCAACGTAGCAAAATTTGCTTGGAAACTAGAATCAATATTTAAGAGTACAAATCTTGTAGCATTCCAAATTTTATTAGCAAAATTTCGTGAGGATTCAACAGTTATAGATGTATTATTTTTTCTATCATAATCAAGCCTTATATCTTGCCCTGCACCGGCAACTTCTCTTATCAAGGCAAAACGTAGAGCGTCTGTTCCATAACTTTCTATTAGAATTATCGGATCGATTCCATTATTTGCGCTCTTACTCATTTTCTTATTATTCTCATCTCTCACAAGCCCATGAATATAAACATTAGAAAATGGAAAGTTATCAGTCAGAAATCCAGCCATCATTACCATTCTTGCTACCCAAAAAAATATAATGTCAAAACCTGTAACCAACGTTGATGTTGGATACCAACATTGATAATCAGGATTCTCAAGATCTGGCCAACCTAGCGTTGAGAATGGCCACAATCCACTAGAGAACCATGTATCTAAGACATCATCCTCTTGTTGAATCCGGACAGAATCACCATATTTTTGTTGAGCAATCTTAAGAGCATCTTCCTCTGATGCCGCAACAATATATGGTGTGTCATCGCATAATTCAAATCCGGTTTCACTTATTACAAACCACGCAGGTATTCTATGTCCCCACCATAATTGTCTACTAATACACCAATCTTTAATACCATCAAGCCAGTCAAAATAAACTTTACCCCAACGATCCGGTATAAACCTCGGCTTACCTTGATCAAATAATTTTTTTGATTTATCTGCCAACTTATTCATGCTTACAAACCATTGAGTCGATATAAGCGGCTCAATAGGAACCTTTCCTCTATCAGAAAAAGGAACACTATGTTTATATGGCTCAATTTTAGAGATCAAGTCATCATTTTGTAATAGTTCAATGATTCTTTTTCTTGCCTCAAATCTATCTAAATCTCTACACATCTCTGCTCTATCATTCATTGTGCCATCCTTATTCATTACAGTAATTAAAGGCAATGAATGTCTTTGACCCATAAGAAAATCATTTGAATCATGAGCTGGAGTTACCTTGACACAACCCGTACCAAAATCTTTATCAACATGTTCATCTGCAATTATCGGTATTTTTCTATTTGTTAGAGGAAGTTCTAGGAATTCTCCAATCAAATCTTTATAGCGATCGTCTATAGGATTAACAGCAACTGCTACATCACCAAATATTGTCTCAGGGCGAGTCGTTGCAACCACTACATAATTTTTTTCTCGATTTAATTTATTGACTAAAGGATATTTAAAGTGCCACAAATATCCATCAACTTCTTTCATTTCAACTTCAAGATCGCTAACTGCCGAGCAAGTTGCTGGACACCAGTTAACAAGATACTCACCCCTATAAATTAATTTTTTCTTATGTAATTGAATAAATGCCTCATTAACAGCCTTGCTTAATGATTCATCTAAAGTAAATTTCTCCCTATCCCAATCAACTGAATAGCCTAATTTTTTAAGCTGCTGAACAATCTCATTTCCACTTGTATTTTTCCAATCCCATGCTCTCTTAAGAAAATTTTCACGACCCAAATCTTCTTTAGATATTTTCTCTGCTTTTAATTTCTTTTCTAAAATTGTTTGTACAGCAATCGAGGCATGATCTGTACCTGGCAAACACAAAACATTTTTTCCTTTCAATCTTTGATATCTAACTATTGAGTCAATAAGCGCAGTATTAAAAGCATGCCCCATATGCAACCTTCCGGTAACATTGGGCGGTGGTATTACAATAGAAAATGACTCTCCTTCTTTACGAGGATCTGCTTTAAAAGCATTATGTTTAGACCATAATTCTTGCCAACGATTCTCTGTACCTGATGGGCTATAAGTCTTTGGCAATCTCCCGTCAATTTCCAAAAGATTTGTTTGAATAAACTTCTTTTTTACTTTAAACCGCAACGATGAATAAAGGTAACTAAGGTCAAACACTTAAAGCAAAATTTTTATCTTTTAGTTACTCAACAATTTCACTTCCAAGGAATAATAATCATACCTTCTTGAATATTCCAAGAAGACCTTTCCAAAATGACCTTAGAATTTAACTCTAATTCTTCTAAAGCATCACTAACACTTTCTAATAGCAATTTTTCTGATTGAGATATTGAAAAAATAAAGACATCGCTTTCAGAAGGGTCAGCAATAATCTTCAATGAATAAGTCTCTAACGATCTTTCAAAAAAAACTCTTCGCATACTGCTTGTTAAAGGAGCACCTAATGATTCACCAAACTTATTTAGGCTCTCTTTTTGACCATTTACGCCACAATTCAGAGCCAACCAAATCATAAACTTTGCCCAACTTTCGATCGACCATATTGGCTGAAAACTATCTCTGTGGGCTCTTACTAATTCTTTTAATGCAAAATCAAATAATTTTGCCTGAATATTAGATTGATTGTAATTAACCATTCAATTCTTCAATTGAGTAATTTAAATATAATAATAAATATTATTTTTATTTAAATTACTAATCTTTTTTTGTTTTTATTTTAAATCTAAAACCACTGCCACATGCACAGCTTTCAGCACCTTCAGGGGCGCTAATTAAAAAACCACCTCCACTTAAATCTCCAAAATAATTCAACTTTAATCCTTTTAAAATATTTATTGATTTTTCATCAGAAAATAGAGTAATGCCCTCAGATCTCGCTATTGGAACTGCTGAATCTTTTTCTAATTTTTGAATCCTTATGTGTATCCATCCTTCCCCACAAGAATCCTCAACTAAATCAATTTTCATAACGCCAGGAGTTCCCAAGAAAGCCGATTGGCGAACAAGTTCAGCTGCTGCTTCGTTTGATATAGAAAATTGCAACCTTACCCCACTTTTATAATAAAAGTAATGAATCAATGAGAATGGGCGATCCAGGGTTCGAACCAGGGACATCCTGCTTGTAAGGCAGGCGCTCTACCGCTGAGCTAATCGCCCAATTTTGATTCACGTTTTTATTTTACACAGCACCAAGCAATTAGAAAAAAATGTCGTCAGGAGAAGAGCATGAAAAAGCAGTAAAAATCTTAGCAACTCCATTATTCTTTCTGGTGATTTTCTTCTTTAACTTTGAGATTGCAGTACTTTTTATAATTAGCTTTATTGTTGGTGGTATTTGGCTATCTCCAGATCTAGATACACAATCGAAACCATTAAAAAGATGGGGGGGGTTAAAAATAATTTGGTTTCCCTACAGGACTTTGATCAAACATAGATCAATTCTTTCTCACTTTCCCATAATTGGATCACTTATAAGAATTACTTACATATTGGGCATCTTAGTATCTATTTCAATGACATTATCTATATTCAATATAAATATTATAGAAATCAACCCTGGAATTATATTAAATTTTATTCAATCTCACCCAGATAAAATTATTCCTATTGGATTAGGTGTCGAAATTAGTGCTATAATACATTTATTACAAGATAATTATTTTTATATTTAAGCGCTTTAATTAATAATTATGATACATAAAAACAATAAATTATCTACACTAATAAAAACTATTAAAAAATTAAGAGATATAGATAATGGATGCCCTTGGAATTTAAAACAAACACATAAGTCTCTTAAAACATATTTAATTGAAGAGGCATATGAAGTTACTGATGCATTAAGTTACGGAACAAAAGATGAAATAGTTGAAGAGCTTGGTGATCTTTTATATCAAATCCTATTGCATACGGAAATAGGTAGGGAACAGAAAAAATTTTCTTTAGAAGAAGTAATTAACAAACTAGTAATAAAGTTAATCAGACGACATCCACATGTTTTTAATAGAGAACGTGTATCAGAGCTATCTACTGATAAATACAATCAATGGAATGATATAAAATCCATTGAAAAAGGTGTTAATAATAGTTTAATTCAACGTCTGAATTTAAAAAAAAGAGCTCAACCAACAATAAAAGCATCGATTAGCATCTCAAATGAAATGTCAAAGCATGGATTTAAATGGCAATCTAACGAACATATTTGGAATAAATTTAATGAAGAAATATTAGAGTTTAAAGAAGCATTAGTTAAAAAAGATAATAAGAATATGGAAGAAGAGTTAGGTGATATACTTTTTACTTTAATTAATTTCATAAACAATATAGGATTTGATCCAGAAAACTGCTTAGATATATCAAATGAAAAAATTATAAATAGAATATCTTTTATTCAAAATAACATTCAAGGCGAATTAAAAAATCAAAGCACAAAAACATTAAAAAATTTATGGGATAAAGCAAAAAAACATAAATATAATAATAAGAGCAACTGTCAAGAAAATTGCAAATGAAATCAAGCTTATGGGTTGATGAATTTCATTTAGGCCAGAGATATGGAATTGAAGGAAAAGTTTTACTAGAAAAACAAACCCCTTTTCAAAAAATAAAAGTTATTGATAGTAAAAAATATGGTAGAGGTTTATTACTAGATAACTGCTGGATGGCAACTGAATACCATGAAAAAAATTATCATGAATGTCTAGTCCAACCAGCAATGACTTCAGCAAAAAAGATAAATAAAATTCTTATTATTGGAGGAGGAGATGGTGGTTCAGCAAAACAATGTTTTTTACATCAAGATATTGATCAAATAGATTTAGTCGAAATAGATAAAGAAGTTATAGAAGTTTGTAAAAAATATTTATCTGCAATTGGAGGATATGCGTGGGACAACCCACTTCTAAAAATTCACATTGAAGATGGAAAAAAATGGGTGAGTCAAATTCCTGACGAAACCTATGACGTAATAATTATTGACAGTTCTGACCCAATAGGGCCCGCAAAAGGATTGTTTAATAAAGAATTTTATACAAACTGTAGAAGGATTCTTAAAAATGATGGGGTATTAGCAGCTCAAAGTGAATCGCCTTATTCCTTCTTTGAAATACATATTGAGACTGTCAAACTGCTAAAAAATGTTTTTGATTTCGCTGACCCAATCTATGGATCAATGCCAATTTATCCAAGTGGATGGTGGAGCTGGACATTTGCCGCAAAAAACGCAAAAAGATATTTAAATCCTCAACTTAATAGATGCCATATCTCAGAAAATTGTATTATTTGGAGCCCACGTTGGCATAAGGCTTCATTCTCAGCTATTCCAGCTTTTTTAGATAGAGAATTTGCTAACTAAAACTTGTATGAAAACTTTTAATATTAAAGATGCTTTCGAAAATGATGGACCAATTTTTCTAGGTTCAAAAAGATCTTTTCAAGATTCTTCAATTGGTATTTTTGGGGTCCCATATGATGGGACATCTTCATTCAATCCAGGCTCTCGTTTTGGTCCAGATGCTATAAGAAATGTGTGTGATTCTTTAGAAACATACTGTCCGATATTTGATACCGATTTAGAAGAAATTAATTATGTTGATTTTGGAAATTTAAAAATACCATTTGGAGCTCCTGAGCCTGTAATAGATATTACGAAGCAAGCGGTTGATCAGTTAATCAAAAAAGGAGTCAAACCATTAATTCTTGGGGGAGAGCATTCTATAACAATCGGTGCTTTAGAGTCTTTAGCCAATCATCATAGTGACTTAATAATGGTACAGCTTGATGCGCATGCCGATTTAAGAGATGAATGGTTGGGATCAAAAAATAATCATGCATGTACAATGAGACGATGCCTTGAAAAACTTCCAAGTAAAAAGATTTTCCAACATGGAATACGAAGTGGAACACGATATGAGTTTGAAGAATTAAAGAAAAAAAATAGATTTATACCCCACACAACAGGAGAGAAAGCAACTCCTCTGAAAGATATTCTTTCATCGTATAAAGGAAGACCTATATATCTAACTATTGATTTGGATTGGTTTGATCCAAGTATCCTACCGGGGACTGGGACACCTGAGCCTGGTGGATATTCATGGCATGATTTTAATGAAGTTATAAAAGTACTTCGGGCTCATAATATAGTTGGTGCAGATATTGTAGAGCTTTCTCCAAAATTAGACCATACAGAGATAAGTAGTATCACTGCTGCAAAAGTCGCACGCACCATTATTATGATGATTTATTGCTCAATAAATCATTTATAGATCAATTTAAAGTAAATGAATTTATTTCTAATTGTTTTATGGATTTTCTTTCCTCATCCTTAGTATTTTTATCTAAAGAATATATTTGTGTCCAATGATGGCAAAAGGCAATATCAGCAACTTGAGAGTTTATCTGAATTCTCCTAAGCTCGCACCATAAAGGAATATTCTTAGATGACTTATTAAAATGTAAGCATGACTTGCAACATTCTTTGAAAACCATATAAATTCTTCTTGGGCTCATAGGTTAGTTAGAGTTGGCAAAGAAAGCTACAAAAAACTAACTTTTACAAAATTCAAATTTAATAGCTTTTGGTTATCAAAGAAAACGGTTATTTACAATGTCTCTAAAAAAAACTCCTCTTCATTCCGAATTTATCAAACTTGGCTGCAAAATGTCACCTTTCGCAGGATGGGATATGCCAATACAGTTTACAAGTCTCATAAACGAACATATTTCTGTTAGAAATAATGCTGGAATTTTTGACATTTCTCATATGGGCATTTTTGCTATCGAAGGCTTAAATGCAAAAGATAAATTACAGAAACTTGTGCCTACAGATCTTGATCAAATTTCAGATGGAGAGGCCTGTTATACTGTACTTTTAAACGATTCTGGTGGAGTAATTGATGATGTAATTATATATGATTTAGGTATAGAAAGTAATATTGAAAAAATGCTTATTGTGATAAATGCTAGTTGCATAAGTAAAGACATGAAATGGTTAAATAGTAAATTATATAGCGAAGAAATTAATATTTTTGATTTAAAGAATAATAATCTTTTTTTAGCTTTACAAGGACCAAATTCAATAAATACTTTAGAAAAAGTAAGTGGTTTAAAATTATCAAATATGCAAAAGTTTTCTCATAGTTATTTTAAATCTGAAATACTTGAAAGTCCTATATTTATATCTCGTACAGGTTACACCGGCGAAGATGGCATTGAATTTTTATCCTCTCCAAGAGATGGTCAATTGCTATGGGAAGAACTTATAAAAGCAGGTGTAACTCCCTGTGGCCTTGGCGCCAGAGACACACTTCGCCTTGAGTCTGGAATGCACTTGTACGGAAATGAACTTGATGAAAAAACAACACCATTTGAAGCAAGTCTTGGATGGCTAGTTAATTTAGAAATGAATAAAGATTTCCATGGACGCGCAATCCTCGAAAAACAAGCTAAATCTGGTATCGAAAGAAAATTAGTAGGAATTCAAATTGCAGGTAAAGCAATTGGGAGAAAAGGATATCCAATCAAAAAAAATAATATTCAAATTGGTCAAATAACAAGTGGAACTTGGTCACCATCTTTGAAAAAACCAGTAGCTATGGGATATGTAAAAAAAGAATTTTCCACTATTGGCGCAACTATAGATATTGAAATTAGAGGCAAGTTACATTCTGGAACAATTGTAAAACGTCAATTTTATAAACATTAAAAAGTATTTAAAAATATATTTTGAATTGTGATCCATTATTATGGGAAACTCATTCTTATTACGAGATAAATAAAATGCGCAGCAACAGCTGTGGTGAGCTTGGTAACCAACAAGTGAATCTGGAAGTTCAACTTTGTGGTTGGGTTGATCGTTGCAGAGATCATGGAGGGGTCATTTTTATTGACCTTAGAGATAGCACTGGAACAATCCAAATTACTGTTGATCCCGATAATGGAAAAAATATATTTTCTATTGCGGAAACTTTACGGAATGAAACTGTAATTCAAGTTTCTGGAAAAATAAGTCCAAGGCCAAAAGATTCAATTAATAAAAAAATTAAAACTGGAGAAATTGAAGTTATAGCTGAAAAAATTATTATCCTTAATAAGGTAACTGAGAAGCTCCCATTTACTGTTTCTATTCACAATGATGAACCTTTAAGCGAAGAAATTCGATTAAAGCATAGGTATCTTGATATAAGAAAAGAAAGAATGAATAAGAATTTAAGACTTAGGCATAAGACTACAAAAACTATAAGGAATTTCCTTGAAAATTATAATTTTATTGAAGTTGAGACTCCAATTTTAACTAGATCTACTCCCGAAGGCGCCAGAGATTACTTAGTACCTTCACGTGTATGTGAGGGAGATTGGTATGCTCTTCCTCAGTCCCCTCAAATTTTCAAGCAACTGTTAATGGTAGGTGGAATTGAAAAATATTATCAAATTGCAAGGTGCTTTCGAGATGAAGATTTGCGATCTGATCGCCAACCAGAATTTACACAATTAGATATTGAAATGAGTTTTATGAGTCAAGATGAAATTCTTGATTTAAATGAAAAGCTAATAGCAAAAATATGGAAAGAAATCAAAAATATAGATTTAAGTCTTCCTTTCCCAAGAATTTCTTGGAAAGATTCTATGGATAGATATGGAACTGACAGACCTGATACTCGCTTTGGAATGGAACTTCATCAAGTAAACGAAATATTTAAAGATTCTGCTTTTAAAGTATTTGCAAATTCAATAGCTTCTGGAGGAGCAGTAAAATGCATAGTTGTAAAAAATGGAAATTCATTAATAAGTAATGTACGAATAAAACCTGGTGGAGATATATTTAGCGAAGCTCAAAAGGCTGGAGCAGGGGGGTTAGCATTTATTAGAGTAAGAGATAATAATGAGATAGACTCTATTGGTGCAATCAAAGACAATTTAAGCGAAGATAACAAAAATCATCTGTTAAAAAAAATTGGAGCTAATAATGGTGATTTAATACTTTTTGGGGCTGGTTCTATAGATATAGTAAATAAGACATTAGATAAATTAAGACAATTTCTTGCTCTTGAATTAGAGATTATAGATAAAAATAACGTCAAAGAAGAATGGAATTTTTTATGGGTTGTTGATTTTCCTATGTTTGAAGTCAATACAGATGAAAATAGATTAGAAGCTATGCACCATCCATTTTGTTGTCCATGTGAAAATGATATTGGAAATGAAAGTTCAGAATGGACAAATAAGCTTCCCATGGCAAAAGCAAAAGCATATGACATGGTATTGAACGGGCTAGAAATTGGAGGAGGATCAATAAGGATCCATAAAAAATTATTGCAACAAAAAGTACTTGAAACTATTGGTCTTTCAAGCAAAGAAATAAATGAGCAATTTGGATTTCTGATAAATGCACTTGAGACGGGAGCCCCCCCTCATGGTGGAATTGCATTTGGATTAGATAGATTGGTTATGCTTCTGTCAGGAGAAGATTCAATTAGAGACACAATTGCTTTTCCAAAGACACAGCAGGCTAGATGCATTATGAGTAATGCACCATCTGAAGCATCAGAAAAACAATTAAAGGAGCTTCAAGTAAGGTCACTACATCAAAAAGAGTAAAATTTTGATTAATAAATTTCAATGAATTCCTCTAAAACTATGTAATTTCTTGGAAAAATCCAAGTTCGAGTTAATTTAAAGAATACTTATAATTCAAATGACAAAATTTGTTTTCGTCACTGGAGGTGTGGTATCTAGTATCGGGAAAGGGATAGTAGCAGCTAGTCTCGGAAGACTTCTTAAATCAAGGGGCTACAGCGTATCAATTTTAAAATTAGACCCATACTTAAATGTTGATCCAGGTACTATGAGTCCTTTTCAACATGGAGAAGTATTTGTAACTGAAGATGGTGCAGAAACTGATCTAGATCTTGGACATTATGAAAGATTTACAGATACAGCAATGTCAAGACTTAATAGTGTTACAACTGGTTCAATTTATCAATCAGTTATTAATAAAGAAAGAAGAGGCGACTATAACGGGGGAACCGTTCAAGTTATTCCTCATATAACAAGCGAAATCAGAGAAAGAATTAAACGTGTAGCTGACAATAGTGGGGCTAATGTTGTCATAACAGAGATTGGAGGGACTGTAGGTGATATTGAGTCTTTACCTTTTTTAGAAGCAATAAGAGAATTTAGAGGTGATGTGGGTAGAGGGGACATAGCATATATTCATGTGACACTTCTTCCTTTCATCGAAACCTCTGGAGAAATCAAAACCAAACCTACACAACACTCTGTAAAAGAACTCAGATCAATAGGAATTCAGCCGGATGTATTAGTTTGTAGAAGCGATAGATCAATAACAGATAGCTTAAAAAGAAAAATAAGTGGTTTTTGTGGTGTACATCAACAAGCCGTTATTCAATCACTTGATGCAGACAGTATTTACTCAGTTCCTCTAGCTTTGCAAAAAGAGGGCCTTTGTAAAGAGATAATGGATATTCTTAATCTTGAAGATAATCAATGCGACTTAAAAGAATGGGAAAATCTTGTTCATAAATTAAGGAACCCAGGACCTTCAGTAAAAGTTGGATTGGTTGGTAAATATGTTCAACTCAATGATGCCTACCTTTCAGTTGTAGAAGCATTAAAACACGCATGCATTGCTCAGGATGCATCACTTGATTTGCAATGGATTTCTGCTGAAAAAATCGAAACAGACGGGCCAGAAAATTTACTCAAAGGCCTTGATGCAATTGTAGTACCAGGAGGCTTTGGTAATCGTGGAGTCAATGGAAAAATTGCAGCAATAAATTGGGCTCGACAAAAAGAAGTGCCTTTTCTAGGATTATGCTTAGGAATGCAATGTGCAGTAATAGAATGGGCTCGAAACACAATGAATTTAGCTGATGCATCAAGTTCAGAATTAAATCCAGATACTGATCATCCAGTAATACATTTACTACCAGAACAACAAGATGTAGTCGATTTAGGGGGAACTATGAGGCTTGGAGTATATCCTTGTAGATTAAAAAATAATTCAATGGGTTATAAGCTTTATAAAGAAGAGGTTGTCTATGAAAGACACAGACACAGATATGAATTTAATAACTCATATAAAAATTTATTTATTGAATCTGGATACATTATCAGCGGAGCATCACCCGATGGAAGACTTGTTGAACTTATTGAACTTAAAAATCATCCATTTTTTATTGCATGCCAATATCATCCTGAATTCCTATCTAGGCCAGGAAAACCACATCCTCTTTTTCGAGGTCTAATTGAAGCTGCTCAAGTAAAAATTTAACCATTTACAAAGTTTGTAATAACATTAATTCATAACTACAATGAACGATACCTTACCCGTAGTTGAAACTTTTCATTCAATACAAGGAGAAGGGGCTCATTCTGGAAGAAGTGCTTTTTTTATTAGACTTGCAAGTTGCAATGTAGGCTGTCCATGGTGCGATACAAAAGTATCTTGGGAGGCAGCAAAACATCCTCAAATAGAAATAATAAAATTATCAAAAAATGTTTTTGAAGCTAAACGTAATGGAGCAGCATTTGTTGTAATAACAGGTGGAGAACCTCTCCATCACAATTTAGATAAATTAAGTTTAGAAATTAGAAAATGTAATCCTAAGTTTCCAATTCACGTTGAAACAAGTGGAGTCAATAAGATAAGTGGGAAACCAAATTGGATAACTCTATCTCCTAAGAGACATGCTCCTCCAAGAAATGATGTTATAAAAGCATGTAATGAATTAAAAATAGTTATTCATGAAAAAGATGATTTAATATTTGCTGAAACGATGTCATCTAAAGCAAACGATCTAACCACTCATCCAATACATTTTTTACAACCAGGATGGGATCATCCTTTTAGCAAAGATATAGTTATCGACTATATAAAACAAAATCCTAAGTGGAGATTAAGTTTACAAATTCATAAGTGGCTGGAGGTAACCTAATAAAAGATTTAAAAAAGTAATTTAGTAAAATGATTACATACAAAAATAAATGTATTTCACTTTTATCTGGAGGACTTGATTCAGCTACAGCTACAGCTCTAGCACTGGAATCTGGTTATGAAGTCATTGGCTTATCATTTGATTACGGACAAAGGCATAAAAAAGAATTAGAAGCTGCAAAATTTTTGTCAAGACATTTTGGATTATCTGAACATAAGATTTTAAATATAGACTTTTCTGACTGGGGAGGTTCATCTCTATTGGATAAGGAAATGAAAGTACCTAATACTAATCTTAACGATAAAAGCATACCAACTACTTATGTACCTGGAAGAAACACCATTTTTATAGCATTTGGGCTGAGCTTAGCTGAAATCAAAAAAGCACAAACAATTGTATTAGGAATTAACGCAATGGATTACTCTGGATACCCAGATTGCAGACCTGATTATCTTGATGCATATCAATTTCTAGCAAAACTTTCAAGCAAATCAGGGCTTGAAAATAACGCACCAAATCTTTGGGCTCCATTGATAAACTGGGAAAAAACAAAAATAATTCAAGAAGCTTTAAGACTAAAAATACCTATTAGCAAAACATGGAGTTGTTATTTAGGTCAAAACACCCCATGTGGGAAATGTGATAGTTGTAGAATTAGAAATACAGCTCTGTTAAGTATAGATAGACCTGATCTTTGTAGTTAAAGATGAATAACTTGCTACAGAAAGAGTTTAAATTTATCAATATTATTTATTTAGTTAAAGAACTTATAAAGGAATGGGGAGAAGATGGACTTATTTGGCTGGATGGAGACAATAGTCATGAAGGTAAATTGATTAAGATTGGAACAAATCCTATAAAGCAATATTGCTGTAGAGATACAGATATAAACGTCAATCCATTTAATCTTCTTGAAAATTTAGGTCCTGGACATTGGACAGGTTGGCTAGCATATGAAGCCGCTTCATGGATAGAAAAAAGCGTTGATTGGAAGCCTTCAGAAATGGCGACTATGTGGATAGCATCTCACGATCCAATTATAAAGATTGACTTAAGAAAAAAAATATTACGAGTCGAAGGATTAAACCAAAAGAGCTTTTCAAGTATGTGCCAATGGATTAGTTCTTTAAAAGAAAAGAGATATGAAGAAGATAATAGATCAATAAGTCTACCTATCAATTCATGGGAATGGGATACAAGTCAAGATGAGTTCTCTGAAAATGTTATTAAAATAAAAAGATTAATTACACAAGGGGATATTTTTCAAGCGAACCTTACAACAGGTTGTAGTACAAAAATAAATGAATATATTTCGCCCATTGATCTATATCTACAACTTAAAAAAAGATCGCCAGCACCATTTAGCGGAGTCATCATTGGTAATGGAGAAGCCAAAGGAGAATCTATTATCTCAACATCTCCAGAAAGATTTCTAAAAGTATCTACACAAGGTTATGTTGAAACACGACCAATTAAAGGGACACGTCCCCGAAACAATAAAATTAATATTGATGCAGATATGGCAATAGAACTTTTGACAAGTCAAAAAGACAGAGCAGAAAATATTATGATTGTAGATTTACTCAGGAATGATCTTGGAAGGGTGTGTATACCAGGGACAGTTCAAACACCTCTACTCCTTAATTTAGAAAGTTATGCAAATGTACATCATTTAACATCGGTTATAAGAGGGAAATTAAAAGATAGGAAAACATGGGTAGATCTTTTATATGCTTCTTGGCCAGGAGGCTCAATAAGTGGGGCTCCCAAAGTAAGAGCTTGCCAACGTCTTCAAGAACTTGAAAAGCAACCAAGAGGTCCATACTGTGGCTCTATTATAAATATTGATTGGGATGGATCATTTGATAGCAATATTTTAATTAGAAGTCTATTCATGAAAGATAAAATTTTGCGAGCACATGCAGGATGTGGAATAGTAGCTGATTCAAATCCAAGCAATGAAGCAGAAGAAATGAAATGGAAATTACTACCTATATTAAAAGCATTAGAAAACTAAAATGGAAAGAATAGGGTGGTTAAATGGCAAATGGGATAAACCAAGTAATCTTTTTATTCCGTTAAATAATAGAGGATTATTATATGGAGATGGAATATATGAAACAGTGCTTATTTATAAAGGTAAAGTAAAACTTTTATCATCTCATTTAAAAAGGTGGAATAATAGCGCGATAATTCTAGGCATGAAAAAACCACCACAAGAAGATGTATTAATACCTTTAATAAAATATGCCATTAATACATACCTAAATAATAATGAAAGTGCAGCCTTAAGACTTAATTGGTCAAGAGGTAATAATTTTAAAAGAGGTATAAATATAGATGAAGAAAATATTGAAGAATCACATCAATTTTGGCTTGAAATAAACAAAATTAAACCATTTTTTAGTTCTATTTCAACGAAAATTAATGACCATGAATTAAGAAACGCTTCAAGTCAATTAAGTTCACATAAGACTTTTGGATACAGTCAATCAATTCAAGTTCTTATTGATGCCAATAAAAAAGGATATGACGATGCTTTATTAAAAAGTAGTACAGGCGAGATATGTTGTGGTTCTACAGGAAATATTCTTGTAAAACGAGATAATGAGATATTAACACCCAGATTGGAAAGTGGTTGTCTTCCAGGAATCATGAGATCCCGTGGAATAAGTTCAGGACTTTTCAAAGAGGCTTATATTAATCCAATACCTTTAGAAAATGATGAATGGCTACTACTAAATAGTTTAAGTTGCAAATCTATTTATAAAATTAACGACGATAAGTTGCAAACAACTTTAAATGCCCGATCAATATGGGAATCTCTTCTAGATTAGATAGATATAGGCATAGTTACATCTGAAGGTCTGGGAGCACACTCTTTGACTTGTTGATTGACGACTTCTCCAACTATTACAATTGAAGGTGATTCAAAATCATGTTGTTCAACACTTGATATTAAATTTTCAAGTGTTGTTATCAATGTTTTTTGACCTTTAACAGTAGCTTGTTGAATTAAGGCAACAGGTGTTTGAGGACATAGTCCATTATCTAATAACTGTTTAGTAATAAATTTTATGTTGTAAACACCCATATAAATAACTAGACAGTCACTTGAGTTTGCTAAATTTTTCCAATTTACTGATGGTGATTTTTTTTCAGAACTTTCATGACCAGTAACAAAAGTCACAGAACTACATGCTGTCCGATGAGTTAAAGGAATCCCTAAATAAGCTGAGGCGGCTATACCAGAAGTTATACCTGGAACAACTTCTACGCAGACTCCCTTACTTTGCAAGTAAGCAGCTTCTTCTCCTCCTCGACCAAAAACGAAAGGGTCTCCACCTTTGAGTCGAACAATACATTTATATGATTTTGCTAGATCTACCAAAAGTTCATTTGTCTCTAGCTGTGGAATAGAATGATGATTTCTACGTTTACCGACATAAATACATTTACATTGAGAATTAATTAATGTAAGAATTTCATTTGGTACTAGTGAGTCATAAATAAGCACATCACATTGACTTATAAGACGAGATGCCTTAACAGTTAATAAGTCGGGATCGCCGGGACCTGCACCAACTAAATATACAGTTCCTAATTGGGCATCAATCATGCAGAAAAAAAATGGTCAAGAAAGATTCAAGCATTACCTAGGCAAGATAGGAGGGGGAGAGCTTACAAGTAAGAATTTGACGCGTGAAGAATCAAAAGATGCTCTTAATTTAATTTTGACAGGCATTCCGAGTGAGGCCCAAATTGGTGCATTTATGATTGCACATCGGATGAAAAGGCCTGAGCCAGAAGAACTAGCAGGGATGATTGATTCATACCTTGAACTTGGACCAAAAATCTATTCAAATAAAACCATTAAAGCACCTATTTGTTTTGGAATGCCATTTGATGGAAGAGACAGAACAGCTCCCATATATCCAATAACAACATTAGTACTTCTTAGCGCAGAACAACCTGTAATCTTAAATGGTGGACAGAGGATGCCTGTAAAATATGGTGTTACTAGTAAGGAATTATTTTACTCATTAAAACTTAATTTAAAAGGTTTAAAAATCAATGAAGTTATAAGTTGTATTGAAGAAAATCAATTTGGATTTATTTATCAACCTGACCATTTTAAGTTGGCAGAGAAATTAATCTATTACCGTAAAGAGATAGGTAAACGCCCTCCTATTGCAAGTATGGAGCTGTTATGGAACACATTTCAAGGCGAAAATTTATTTTGTTCTGGATTTGTTCATAGTCCAACTGAGAAGAGACATCAAACAACACTTAAGATTTTAGGAAAGAATAATTTTATTCTTATTAAGGGTCTCGAAGGAGGGGTAGATTTATCTACAAGTAAAACTAATCAAATAAAAATTTATCAAAATGATAATTGTAGAGAACTAAATCTTAACGCAAGAGATTTCAATATAAATAGAAAAGATGAAAACTTTTTAAATATTGAAACTTGGGCTATGGATGCATTTAGTACTCTTGAATATAATGGTCCACTTTTAAATTCTCTCTTGTTTAATTCAGGATTTTACCTATATGCTACTGGAAATTCTGACTCTATTAAGTCTGGAATTGAATATGCAAAATATTTAATAATTAATGGCAAAGTTAAATCAGTACTTAAAAAATTAAGAAGTTGGAGAAAAAGAATTAATTAAATCTTTTTGCATTAAATATCTTTTAAAAGGAATTCCTCCTATCTTGATTTTTTCATAACTTTTAAGCTTCCAGCCAAACTTTAAAAACAGACCATAGCTAATTTTACTGGCCTCAGTTTCTAATAGAATTTGCTTGTCATTTAATGCATCATTCTCAATCCTTTTAAGCAATAAAGAACCTATTCCTTCTCTCGCTGATCTTCCTCTGCAATATATGAGTGCCAACCTTGAATCAGGATATCGTATAGAAAATGCTTCTAACTCTCCATCTTTAAAACAACCCCAGCCTTTTCCATGTTTAATGGTTTTATCTAAAACACCGGGGACCCAAGAGAGGGCAGACCATGAATTAATTTGATCCTGTGTGTATTGATTAAGGCTAATAGATAAAACGGCGTCCTCATAAACTTTCCTTATGGAAAATTCGTCATCTTTTGAAAGCTTCCGAAACTCTAATTCGAAGTTCATATTTCCATGCAACTTTTCATGAGTACTTATTTTATGAGATGGTTAATAAAGAATGAAGTTTATCTTTGAAACGTCTAAAAATTCCAACTCTTTTAAGTGCATTCATAACGCTTTTAAATGATCGATTAGGAGAAACTATTGTTTTTCCTCTACTCCCATTTCTCCTTGGAAGATTCACTAATAGCGGAAGTACACTAGGTCTTCTCGCAGGAACCTATGCAATATCCCAATTTGCTGTTGCTCCACTAATTGGTGCGCTAAGCGACAGATTTGGAAGAAAACCAGTAATAACTATTTGCGTATTTGGTTCAGTCATAGGTTTAAGTATGTTCGCAATAACTGTAAGTATAAACTGGGAAAATTATTTACCTATATGGGCATCATCAGTTCCTCTTCTTTTGCTATTTTTGGCAAGGATTATTGATGGTATAAGCGGTGGTACAGCAGCTACTGCTACTGCTGTACTTGCTGATATCTCAACACCCGAAAACAGAGCGAAAACTTTTGGCCTTATAGGAGTCGCATTTGGGCTTGGTTTTGTCCTAGGCCCAGGTCTAGGAACAGCTCTGGCAAAAACAAGTGTTACTTTACCAGTTTGGGCTGCAACGATATTTGCAATATCAAACTTATTACTTGTCATATTTATTCTGCCAGAAACATTACCGAAAGATCAAAGAAATTCACTACCTAAGAAAAGAGATTTAAATCCTTTTACTCAATTAAAATTTGTTTTTCAAAATTCGCTTTCAAAAAGATTATGTATGTCGTTTTTCACTTTTTTTATGGCATTTAATGGGTTTACTGCGGTATTGGTTCTATATCTTAAAGAAGCTTTTGAATGGAGCCCCCAACTATCTAGCCAAGCTTTTGTAGTAGTAGGAATTATTGCAATGGTAGTGCAGGGGGTATTAATAGGACCATTGGTTAAAAAATTCGGCGAAAAAAGACTAACGATGGCCGGTATAGGTTTTGTTATGACGGGTTGTACATCATTAACACTTGCTAATATCGATAACTCTATTCCTGTGGTATTTAGTTCTGTTGCCATTTTAGCTCTGGGAACTGGGTTAGTAACTCCCTGCCTGAGAGCACTTATTTCAAGAAAGCTTAGTGATGCTGGACAAGGTGCAGTTCTTGGTAGTCTACAAGGATTACAGAGTCTAGGAACCTTTATAGGAGCATCATTAGCAGGTATAAGTTATGACTTTTTAGGAAACAAAAGTCCTTTCTATGCAACAACAATACTATTAATAATTGTTTTATCGCTCATTGGTGAAACAAGCTTTTTAAAAATATCAACAAAAAAAAGTTAACTTGCTGGTATAAACAATATTGTAAAATATATAAAAAATTAACTTAATAAAAATATGGAGATTATGGATAAAAATTTTTTAAAAGAAGGTTACTTTATGAACAGAGAAATTAGTTGGATAAACTTTAATGAAAGAGTCCTATCATTATCTTTTGATAAAGAAACACCACTTTTAGAAAAAGTAAAGTTTTCATCAATATTTAGCAATAACCTTGATGAATTTTTCATGGTTAGAATTGCATCTTTAAAAGCACAAGTCGAAGCTGGTATTAATAAAAAAAGCATAGATGGAAAATCTCCTAAAGAACAACTTACAAAGATAAGAGAATATTTAATTCCTATTTTAAAGGAGCAGCAAAATCACATAAGTAATACTCTTCAAAATGAGTTGCGAGAGGAAAATATATTTTTTTTAAATTATCAAAATCTCAATAAAAGACAGAGGAATTGGGTAAATAATTATTTTAATTCAGCAATTTTTCCTGTACTGACCCCTTTAGCTGTTGACCAAGCTCATCCATTCCCATTCGTAAGTAATTTAAGTTTAAATTTGGCTGCTTTTATTGTAGATCCAGAAACAAATCAAAAAGAATTTGCAAGAGTAAAAATCCCTCAAAAGACTTTACCCAGATTCATTACTATTCCAGAAGAATTCAATGACTTGAATACAAAAAAATCTCATACTCTTATACCAATTGAGCAAGTTGTTGCAAACAATTTAAAATCTCTTTTTTTAGGAATGGAGATTAAGGAATATTCATTTTTTCGAGTAACTCGAGATGCAGATTTAGAACTACGTGATATCGAAGCAGATGATCTTATGAGCGCAATTGAAGAAGGACTTCAGAAAAGGAGAATGGGAGGAGAAGTTGTACGTTTAGAAGTCTCTGATGATATGCCAAGGCAAATTTTAGATCTTTTACAAGAAGGTATGGACGTTGCGAACGATGACTTATACAGAGTAAAAGGATTACTTGGTACTGATGAATTAATTAAATTAACTTCAATAGATTTTCCAAAACTTAAATTTGATGTACATAATGGCATTACACATAGATCACTTAAGAGTAGTCAAATTGGATTATTAGAAGATGGATCTATAAAACAAGAAGAATTTAAAAGTATTTTTTCAATAATAAGAAAAAAAGATTTATTAGTACATCATCCATATGATCTATTCTCCACCTCTGTTGAAGAGTTTATCAATCAAGCAGCTGATGACTCTAATGTAATGAGTATAAAAATGACTCTTTATAGAATTTCAAAAGACTCGAAAATAATATCAGCTCTTATTCGGGCAGCTGAAAATGGCAAACAGGTAATGGCACTTGTTGAATTAAAAGCAAGATTTGATGAAGACAACAATATTCAATGGGCAAAAAGACTTGAACAATGCGGCGTACACGTAGTTTATGGAGTTATCGGACTTAAAACACATACAAAAATTGCATTGGTAATTAGAAAAGAAAAAGAAAGATTGAGAACTTACTTTCATATAGGTACAGGTAATTACAACTCAAGGACATCTACCAGCTATACAGACTTAGGTTTGTTATCAGTACAGCCAGAAATAGGACAAGATTTAATTGAACTTTTTAATTATTTAACTGGATTCTCTAAACAACTAAATTTTAGAAAACTGCTCGTAGCACCTGTCACATTAAGAAAAGGAATAGAAAATTTAATAAATAGAGAAATAAAAAACGCAAAAAAAGGATTGCCTGCTCAAATCAAAGCAAAAATGAATTCATTAGTTGATCCAAGAATCATCAATTTGTTATATGAAGCATCTAATGCTGGCGTTAAAATTGAACTAATTGTTAGGGGTATGTGCTGCTTGTATCCAGGTGTTAAAGGACTTAGTGAAAACATCAAGGTTATTAGTATAATTGGACGCTTTTTAGAGCATTCAAGAATATTTTGGTTTCTCAACAACAATAATACTGAAGTCTATATTGGCAGCGCTGATTGGATGAGAAGGAATCTTGATAGACGCGTTGAAGCCGTAACTCCAATAGAAAATAACGAATTAAAAAAACGATTAGAAAATCTACTTAACCTTTATCTTGAAACAAAAAGCGGTACTTGGAGAATGACTCAAGATGGAAGTTTTCTTCGATTTCATCCAAAATCAAATGATATTACTGCTCAAGAAAAACTTGCTAAAAATTTAAAAATTTAGTCAAGATAAGTAGTTTTACATTTCTATAAAAGCTGCTAAAAAAAATAAAAATTACTAACCAACTTTAAGTGATGCATGAAACATAAGTGTATTTATTTCAGAAGTTTTTTGTTTAATTTAGTCAAGTTTGCATTTTCGGTGCTAACTTCAAATTGAATACAATATAGGAGGCCAGGGTGATGGGGATCCCTCTGGAATCTGTTAAAGATCCTGTTAAAGGCTCTACAGACAAAGTTGTTTTACCAAACACAAAAGCTTTAAAAAAGCGAGAAACATCAAAATCTAGTAAGAGCTCTTCTCAAAGCTCAAAAAGTACAAGTAAATCAAATGGCAGACTTGGTACTGATGCTATTGGTTTTTACTTAAGTAGTATTGGACGTGTTCCATTATTAACAGCAGCAGAGGAAATAGAACTTGCTCATCATGTGCAAGCAATGAAAAAACTTTTAGAGATAGAAGAAAATAAACGTTCTTCCAGACAAAACCATCAAATCAGAATGGGGAAAAGAGCACGAGATAGAATGATGGCAGCAAACTTAAGACTAGTTGTAAGTGTTGCAAAAAAATATCAAAACCAAGGACTGGAATTGCTTGATTTGGTTCAAGAGGGTGCCATTGGACTCGAGAGAGCAGTAGACAAATTTGACCCTGCAATGGGTTACAAATTTTCAACATATGCTTACTGGTGGATTAGACAAGGAATGACAAGAGCTATTGATAATAGTGCTAGAACGATACGTCTACCAATTCATATAAGCGAAAAACTTTCAAAGATGCGTCGTATTACTAGAGAACTTGCGCATAGATTCGGGAGGCAACCAAATAGATTGGAATTAGCAAGTGCAATGGGTATTGAACCAAAAGATTTAGAAGATCTAATTTCTCAAAGTGCACCATGTGCTTCTTTGGATGCCCATGCAAGAGGTGAAGAAGATAGAAGCACTCTTGGAGAATTAATTCCTGATCCAAACTATAATGAACCAATGGAAGGGATGGATAGGAGCATACAAAAAGAACATTTAGGAGGATGGTTGTCTCAATTAAACGAAAGAGAACAAAAAATTATGAGGCTTAGATTTGGACTTGATGGAGCTGAGCCTCTTACTTTAGCCGAAATTGGTAGACAAATTAATGTTTCAAGAGAAAGAGTAAGGCAATTAGAAGCAAAAGCAATACTCAAGCTGAGAGTTATGACAACACATCAAAGAGCAGCATAATAATTATTTATAAATGAATTTTTATACTTTACTAATCATTTTTGGTTGGTTAGCCAGTATATTCTTTTTAGCACTTTTTATAAGAAATAGATTTACAAATAATAGTGAAGTAACAAGAAAGATTATTCACATAGGAAGCGGACCGTTAATACCTTTAGCAATATGGCTTGACATATCACGTCAAATAATTATACCAATTGCACTAACAATTACAACTATTATTATTATAAATAATCAAATTAAAATCATACCTGGAATTGAAGATATAGAAAGAAAAAGTTTTGGAACTATTGCATATTGCCTAAGTATTTCTTTCTTATTAATATTACTTTGGCCAAAGAATTCAGTAGCATTAATGGCTGGTGTACTTGTAATGTCATTTGGAGATGGACTAGCTGGACTGATTGGAAAGGAATTTAAATCTAGACAATGGAAATTCATGAATCAAACTAAATCTATAATTGGAACATCAGTTATGGCTATTACTTCAACTATTGTTCTTTTAATAGTTGCATACACATATAATGTTAATACAAATCTATTTGTTATTGGATTTATTGCACTTATTAGTGTAATTTTAGAGCAATTTAGTATTTTAGGAGTTGATAACTTTACAGTTCCTATTGGTGTAACTTTTTTATGGAAATATTTTGAAACCTTATAAATTTATATCTACTATCTATTAAACCGATAATGCCAATTCTTCTAATAAATCTATAGTTAATTCTATATTAATACATGCATCTGTAATACTCTGACCATAAATTAAATCTCCAAGATTATTAGTTATTTTTTGAGCACCCTCTTTTAAATGGCTTTCAAGCATAACTCCCATAACACAATCAATACCTGATTTTTTCTGACTAATAACAGATCGCAAAACCTCGGATTGCCTTCGATAATCTTTGTTTGAATTACCGTGACTGCAATCAACCATTACCCGACCTCCTAATCCAGCATTTAATAATTCTTTAGAGGCATCCTGAACAGCTTCAAGATGATAATTAGTACCACTAGTCCCACCTCTTAAAACGAGATGGCCATCGGGGTTCCCTGTCGTGCTAACAATAGAAGCTGAGCCCTCCTTATTTATTCCGAGAAAATGATGCGGTCTTGCTGCCGCTTTTATAGCATCTGCAGCAATTTTTATAGTTCCATCGGTACCATTTTTATAACCAATTGGCATAGAAAGACCAGATGCCATTTCTCTATGAGTTTGACTTTCTGTAGTTCTTGCTCCAATTGCAGTCCAACTTATTAAATCAGCTATGTATTGAGGAACAACTGGATCAAGTAATTCAGTTGCAGCAGGTATTCCTAAATTTGCTAAATCTACAAGTAATTGTCTGGCTTTCCTAAGACCAGTATTAATATCATAAGAACCATCAAGATGAGGATCATTAATCAGACCTTTCCATCCAACTGTCGTCCTTGGTTTTTCAAAATAAACTCGCATAACAATTTCTAACTTATCCTCTAATTTTTCTCGTAAAGGCAATAAGCGTGTTGCATATTCTTTTGCAGCTTGAACATCATGAACTGAGCATGGTCCTACAATCACAAGCATTCGATTATCATTTCCATTTAAAATTGACTTAATTCTTTTTCTTGTTCTGCTAACAACTTGTGCTGAACTGTTATTTATAGGCAGGTCTTGATGCAATAAAACAGGCGGAATCAATGGTCGAGTTTCTACCACATGAAGATCAGCAGTATTATTTACTAAAGGAACATCGGATGTAATACTCATTGATCTTTTTCTCTCCTTAATACTCTAAGACATCAAAAAAATACATTATGAATACACTACTGTCTTCTTTTTCAGTATGTATCGACATACAACATAAGATTAGTAAAAAGCAAAATCTAATTTTGCGACCAATTTCAGGAGAAATTCTAAATGCTAAGCGAATATCGTAAAGAAGCCAAAGAGAGAGAACTTCAAGGGATACCACCATTACCTCTTAGTGCTGAGCAAACAAAAGCACTTACTCTTTTATTGGAGGACCCGCCATCGAACGAAAAAAAAGAATATTTGCTTTACCTTTTTAAAGAAAGAATTCCTCCCGGAGTGGATACTGCTGCGTATGTAAAGGCGAGTTGGCTCAGCTCAGTAGCACAAGGAATAATAAAGACTGAACTTATAAATCCTGTTGAAGCAATTGATCTTTTGGGGACAATGGTAGGTGGATATAATGTTGCAGCATTAATAGAAATTCTTCAAAATAAAAATGAAACCTTAGCAAAATCTGCAGCAAAAAATCTAAGTCATACTCTTCTTGTTTATGACGCTGTAAATGAAGTATTTGATCTCTCTAAAGAAAATAAATACGCAAAAAAAGTTATTGATAATTGGGCAAATGCAACATGGTTTACTTCTAAAAAACCTTTGGCATCTGAAATCAAAGTAACCGTTTTCAAAGTTGAAGGAGAAACAAATACAGATGATTTATCTCCAGCCACTCACGCCACAACCAGGCCAGATATTCCTCTCCATGCTTTAGCAATGCTGGAAACCAGAGTTCCAGATGGCTTACAGCAGATAATAAATTTACAAAAGAAAGGAAATTCGATTGCATATGTTGGTGATGTTGTAGGCACAGGTAGTTCAAGAAAATCAGCAATAAATTCCGTACTTTGGTATATAGGAAACGATATTCCATACATACCAAATAAAAAATCTGGGGGAGTAATAATAGGAGGTAAAATCGCACCTATATTTTTCAATACTGCTGAAGATGCTGGCGCACTACCAATTGAATGTGATGTAAGCAATATTTCTAATGGTGATGAAATCATTATTTACCCATATCAAGGGAAAATAGTAAAAAATAATTCTGAAAATAATAATGAAATTCTTCTAACTAAATTTGACTTAAAGCCTTCAACAATAACTGACGAAGTGCAAGCAGGTGGAAGGATACCACTCATGATTGGACGAGCTCTCACTGATAAAGTTCGAGATAAACTAAGTCTCGAGCCAATAGATATATTCATAAGACCTGGAAAACCAAAACTCTCAGAACGAGGGTTCACACAGGCTCAAAAAATAGTAGGTAAAGCCTGTAGCCTAGATGGAGTTTTACCTGGAACAAATTGTGAGCCACTTATGACTACTGTAGGTAGTCAAGATACAACTGGACCTATGACAAGAGATGAAATGAAAGAACTTGCATGTTTAGGATTCTCAGCTGATTTAGTTATGCAAAGTTTTTGTCATACAGCAGCATATCCTAAACCTGTAGATATAAAGACTCATAAAGAATTACCTGACTTCTTTGCAGAAAGAGGAGGTGTCGCCTTAAAACCTGGCGATGGAATAATTCATAGTTGGTTGAACAGGATGCTCCTTCCTGATACTGTTGGGACAGGTGGAGATAGCCATACACGATTTCCCTTAGGTATTTCTTTCCCCGGAGGTTCTGGACTTGTTGCATTCGCAGCAGCAATAGGTGCTATGCCATTAGACATGCCAGAATCAGTACTAGTAAAATTTAAAGGTAAACTTCAAAAAGGGATAACTTTAAGAGATGTTGTTAATGCAATACCATGGATGGCAATACAAAAAGGCTTATTAACAGTAGAAAAATCAAATAAAAAAAATATATTTAATGGAAAAATAATGGAAATTGAAGGTCTTCCAAATCTCAAACTTGAACAAGCATTTGAACTTACTGATGCAAGTGCAGAGAGATCATGCTCTGGATGTACTATTCAACTCTCAGAAGAAACCGTTAGTGAATACCTAAGAAGCAATGTCTCACTTCTTACAAATATGATTAAAAGAGGTTATGAAGATAAAAAGACTTTAGAAAGAAGAATTAATTCTATGAAATCATGGCTAGAAAAACCCAAATTAATCAAAGCAGATGATGACGCAGTTTATGCAGAGGAAATTATTATCGATCTTAATGAGTTAAAAGAACCTGTTCTTGCCTGTCCAAATGATCCTGATAATGTCAAGCTTTTACATGAAGTCGCTGGAGAGCAAATACAAGAAGTATTTATTGGATCTTGTATGACAAATATCGGCCATTATAGAGCAGCAGCAAAAGTTCTTGATGGAGGAGCAGAATTAAAAGCAAGACTTTGGATATGTCCTCCAACCCGAATGGATGAAGATATGCTCAAACAAGAAGGTTATTATGAAATATTTGAGAAAGCTGGATGTCGTATGGAGATGCCAGGATGTTCCTTATGCATGGGTAACCAAGCCAGAGTTGATGATAATACAAATGTATTTTCTACTAGCACAAGAAATTTTAATAATAGATTGGGGAAAGGTGCTCAGGTTTATTTGGGAAGTGCAGAGCTTGCAGCTGTTTGTGCACAGCTTGGTAGAATACCAACACCAAAAGAGTATCAGGCAATAGCTGAAGAAAAAATTGCACCTTTCTCTAAACAACTTTATAGGTATCTCAATTTCAATGAAATTCCTGGGTTTGAAGATCAATGTGAATTAGAAAGTGATAAACAGTCGTTAACAAGTAACTTGAACTAATACAAGATGAATAAAAAATTCGAATACAAAAACAGTTATGTAATTTATTCACATAAAAGTATCAGATATCTCTTACAACAAAAATGGTTA
>MDTG01160958.1_pt1 | contig 58507 bp, 55 predicted proteins | sample 811421 | NCBI WGS metagenome assembly MDTG01 (sample SAMN05326645, study PRJNA326480) | marine metagenome | isolation source: seawater | place: Pacific Ocean: South East | collected 2011
CCTCAACTGTCGGATTGCCGCGGCTATCAAGAATTTCACGTGCAATAATGTCAAGAATGGCAGTCATTTCGCCCTCGCTAATCTGGCTTATATTCTCGCTGTCTTATCCTAATTCCCAACCCTGTGCAAATTGGTCTAAAAGGAAGCATGAGCGCGCAAGAAAAAGCTTTGGTTTTGTTTTCCGGTGGGCAGGATTCCACCGCCTGTCTGGCCTATGCGTTGGACAGGTTTTCCCATGTCGAAACGCTGGGTTTTGATTATGGGCAAACCCACAAAGTAGAGCTTGAGTGCCGCGATGCACTACGCCGCGAAATCAGCAAACTGCATAATTGGGGCGCGAAGCTGGGTGGCGACCACACTTTGCCTCTGCCCGCTCTGACCGAAATTGGCGGCACCGCCCTTATCGGTGACGGTGAAATTAAGATGATGGAAAACAATCTGCCGTCTACTTTCGTGCCTGGGCGCAATCTTTTGTTGCTCACCTATGCCGCGGCGCTGGCTTATCGGCGCGGATTGGGAGTGCTGGTCGGCGGCATGTGCGAAACCGATTATTCGGGCTATCCAGATTGCCGCCGCGACACGCTGGACGCACTTGAACGAGCCATCAATAAAGGCATGGAAAGCGATATGTGTATCGACACGCCGCTCATGCATATCGACAAGGCCGAAACATGGGCGTTGGCGCAACAGCTTGGCGGCGATACTCTAGTTGAGATTACGCTGGAGCACAGCCACACATGCTATCGAGGCGATCGCGACAAACGCCATGCATGGGGCTATGGCTGCGGCGACTGTCCGGCTTGCGAATTGCGCGCCACTGGATATGAGAAATGGAAAGCGTCATGAGTTACAGCGTCAAAGAAATCTTCTTCACCCTGCAAGGCGAAGGCGCACAAGCCGGTCGCCCCGCCGTATTTTGTCGCTTTTCGGGCTGCAATTTATGGTCGGGCCGCGAAGAAGATCGCGCTAATGCGCAATGCACATTTTGCGACACGGATTTTGTCGGCACGGACGGACAAAATGGCGGCAAATTCGCCGATGCCGATGCACTGGCCGATGCCATTGCCGGCTTTTGGCCGGAAGACCCGGCGGGGCCTGACGCCTATGTTGTCTTCACCGGTGGCGAGCCGTGCCTTCAACTCGACACGCCCTTGCTGCAAGCCGTGAAAGCACGCAATTTTGAATGCGCAGTAGAGACAAACGGCACGCTTGATGTGCCACACGAAGTCGATTGGATTTGCGTCAGCCCCAAGCCGCAATCAGACCTCGCGCAAACGCGCGGCCATGAGTTAAAATTCGTTTATCCGCAGGAAGAGCTATCGCCCGACCAATTCGCCGATTTGGATTTTGAGCATTTTTATTTGCAGCCGATGGATTCGTTCGAGGCAGAGACAAGCTGGCACAATGTGCAAGCGGCGATTGCCTATTGCTTACAAAACCCGCAATGGCGGTTAAGCCTGCAAAGCCATAAAATCGTCGGTCTGGATTAAGCGGAATTGACCCGATTCCGCTTTTGCGCGATAAGCGGGGCATGAAATTGTCGCGTGAATTCAGCTTTGATGCCGCCCACAGCCTCGGTCACTATCGGGCAGGCCACGCCAATACGCGCTTGCATGGACACAGCTTTCGTGCCCGCGTGACGGTGGAAGGCATGCCCGATGAAAACGGGCAGATTGTTGATTTAGAAGAAATGGGCCGCTTGCTGAGCGAATTGCGCAATCGGTTAGACCATCAAATGCTTAATGAGATTGACGGGCTGGAGCAGCCGACATTGGAAAATCTTTGCCTGTTCATTTGGGAAAATTTGCAAAACGGTTTGCCGCAAATCAGCGCCGTGGAAGTGTTCCGCGACAGCCTCGGCCAGTCTTGCCTCTATCAAGGAAGCCAGCATGTCCTCTAAGGGAAGCAATACTGAAGGCGCGACCATGCTCGGCGCGCAAACAGCTCTACCCGCCTCACCCGATGAGGCGGTGCTGGAAGCTGTACCGAACCCGCACCCCGACACGCTTTATGTGGCGCGCTTTGCCGTGCCTGAATTCACTTCCATTTGTCCGGTCACAGGCCAACCCGATTTTGCCAATCTGATTATCGATTATGTGCCCGACCAGCATTTGGTCGAGAGCAAAAGCTTTAAGCTGTTTATGGCCAGCTTCCGCAATCATGGTGCGTTTCATGAGGATTGCACCATAATGGTCGCCAAGCGCTTGATCGAGTGCATGAAACCGAGATGGCTGCGTATTGGCGGCTATTGGTATCCGCGTGGCGGCGTCCCGATTGATGTTTTCTGGCAGTCCTCTCCTCCACCGGAAGGCCTGTTTATCCCCGACCAGGGTGTGCCTCCATATCGGGGCAGGTAGTTCTTAAGGCGTGACCGAAAGGTCGAGCGTCAGCGGCAAAATATAATAGGCAAACAGGCCAAGCACAAAAATGCCCAGCACATTCAGCACCAAACCGGCGCGTATCATTTGCTGCATTCTGATGCGCCCCGTGCCGAAAATAATCGCATTGGGCGGTGTCGCCACAGGGAACATAAAGGCGAAGCTGGCTGCCAGCGCGACCGGCACAATAAGCTGCAAAGGCGGTTGGCCAAGCGATACGGCCAACGCCGTGATAATCGGCAAGAAGGTGGTGATGGTGGCGGTGTTGCTAGTAATCTCAGTCAAGAAAATCAGCACAGCAGCGATGGCAAATAAGATGACCAGCAGCGGCATGCCGCTTAAAGGCGCAAGCTGACCGCCAATCCATGCGCTGAGCCCCGAAGCGGTGATGCCCGCTGCTAGCGCAAAGCCGCCACCGAACAACAGTAGCACGCCCCAGGGCAGCTTCGCCATATCATCCCATTCCAACAGCGCCCCGTTGCGGTCGCCGGCTGGCACGGTGAACAAAAAAAACACCGCCGCTATGGAGATGGTCGTGTCAGATATGCCGCTAATGCCAAATGTACCTACAATATAGGGGCGCGACATCCACGCCAGCACGGTCGCCAAAAACACCATCATGACGCGCTTCTCTGTGGTGGAAACCGGGCCAAGCGCCGTCAAGTCACGGCGCATAATGCCTCTTATCTCATGGGTCATGCGAAAATCCACCGGATAAAGCAGAAAGGTCAGCACCGCCCAAGCCAACGGCACCATAATCAGCATCAGCGGCACGCCGAAGCGCATCCAATCGAGAAAGCTGACCTCAACCCCATAAGTGCTCTGAATAAAGCCGACCGCATAGGCATTCGGCGCGGTGCCGATCATGGTGGAAATGCCGCCCAGCGTTGCGCCATAGGCCAGCCCCAAAAATACCGCTGCCTCAAAATTGCCAAGCTGCTGCGCCGTTAGATTGGCAAAATGTTGGCGCACCATCACCGAGATGGAAATCGCCACAGGCAGCAACATGATGGTTGTCGAAGTATTGGAAATCCACATACTGAGGAAAGCGGCGATCACCATCAAACCGGCAATCAAATCCCGCGCATGCACACCCAACATGCTTAATAGCTTAAAGGCGGCGCGCATATGCAGGCCGCATTTTTCAATCACCAAAGCCAGCGTGAAACCGCCAAACAGCAAAAACAAGATTGGGTGTGCATAGCTGCCCGCCGTGTCGCGCATTGGCAAGATATTTAAGCTCGGCATCAGCAAAAGCGGCGCCAGCGCCGTTACCGCCATTGGCATGGCTTCCAGCGCCCACCATGCGGCCATTAAAATGGCGACGGCCAGCATACGCTCACCATCGACAGACAATCCAGCAATATCAAAAAATAAAGGCGGCATGGCCAGCACAATGCCCAGCACAATGCGCCGAAGCCGACCTTGCTGACTAAATCCCGATTTCAGAAAACCCAACTTGGTCATGGCGCGCGCCTCCCCTTTCGTCTTTTGAAAAGTCTGACCGAATTGGCAGTAAGGCGCAACGATTTAGGAAACGACGCTATGTATTTCCTTAAGCGTCGTGAAAAGCTCTTTCGCATCGCTCAGAGGCAGACAGCTTGGTGCGTCGCACAAAGCTTCGTCGGGGCGCGGATGAAATTCAAGGAACACGCCGTTGGCCCCTGCCGCGATGGCAGACTTCGCCAGCACAGAAACCCCTTCGCGGCGACCGCCGGTTGATGCCCCTGCGGTGCGCGGGTCAGCGCCCGGCAATTGCACGGCATGGGTGGCGTCCATCGTCACCGGCACGCCGAGCTTTTTCATTTCCGGAATGCCCAGCATATCGACGACGAGATTATTGTAGCCGAAGCTGGTGCCCCTATCGCACAGAATGATTTGCACATTGGGCGCGGCTTCGCACGATTTCGAGATGATATTGGCGCAGTCCCACGGCGCTAGGAATTGGGCTTTCTTGGCATGCAGCCAGCCGCCTTTGGCAGCAACGGCGCGCGCCGTGGCGACCACCAAATCGGTTTGCCGCACGAGGAAAGCCGGAAGCTGCACCACTTCGGCAATTTCGGCCACGGCTTCGGCTTGGTCTGCTTCGTGCAAATCGGTGACGACCGGCACGCCGTGTTTGGCCTTCACCGATTCCAGCATAGGCAGGCCTTCCGCCATACCCGGCCCGCGATAGCTGGTGATGGAAGAACGATTGGCTTTGTCCCAACTGGCTTTGAAGATATAGGGCAAGTCCAATTCGGCGCAAATGGCTTTCAACTCGGCACAGACCTCTTGTGCGAGGCCTTCATCTTCAAGCACATTCAGTCCGGCCATGACGACCAGCTTCTCGCCATCACCAATTTTAATGCCGTATTCTTTAAGTTCCAGCGTATCCATAATATCCCCTAAACAAGACGCGACTGCGCCAGCGCCGCCTCAATAAATGAGGCAAAAAGCGGGTGCGGCGCAAATGGCCGCGACTTCAGTTCCGGATGAAACTGCACCCCGATATACCACGGGTGCTCGGGTATTTCGACAATTTCGGGCAGTACGCCATCGGGTGACACGCCGGAGAAAACCAGCCCCTGATTTTCCAGCACTTCGCGATAACCCATATCAACCTCATAGCGGTGACGATGGCGCTCGGAAATCACGCGCGTGCCGTAAATCTCAGCCACGCGACTGTCCTCTTTCAGATAAGCCTCAAACGCACCAAGCCGCATGGTGCCGCCCATATCGCCGTCAATACCGCGCTTTTGCAGAGTCTCGCCATCAGCCCATTCGGTCATCAGCCCGACCAGCTTGGCGCCGGTGCGCCCGAACTCGCTGGAGACCGCATCACGAATACCCGCCATATTGCGCGCCGCTTCCAGCACCGCCATTTGCATGCCGTAGCAAATGCCGAAATACGGCACATTGCGGGTGCGTGCAAAATTGGCGGCGGCAATCTTGCCTTCTGCGCCGCGCTCGCCAAACCCTCCGGGCACCAAAATGCCGTTCACTTTTTCAAGATAGGCGGCGGCGTCTTCGCGCTCGAATATCTGGCTGTCCATCCACTCAATATTAACCGCCACATTATTAGCGATACCGCCATGCTGCAGGCTTTCAATCAGCGATTTATAGGCATCTTTCAACTCGGTATATTTGCCAACAACGGCAATCGTGACTTCGCCTTCCGGCTCGCGCACGGCGTTCATCACCTCGTCCCACACGCTCAAATCGGGCAGCGGCGCGTCTTGAATACCAAACGCGCTCAGCACCTCCACATCCAGCCCTTCCGCGTGATAGGCATGCGGCACGGCATAAATGCTGTCGACATCTTGCGCTTCAATGACCGACGTTTCGCGGACATTGCAAAACAAGCCGATTTTCTTTTTCTCGCCTTCCGGTATTGGGCGATCGCAGCGGCATAGCAAAATATCTGGCTGGATACCGATAGAGCGCAATTCCTTCACCGAGTGTTGCGTCGGTTTGGTTTTCATCTCACCGGCCGCGGATATATACGGCAAGAGCGTGAGATGCACGAAGATTGAGCGCCCACGCGGCAAGTCATTATTCAGCTGGCGAATGGCCTCGAAAAACGGAAGCGCTTCAATATCGCCGACCGTGCCGCCAATTTCGCAAAGCACAAAATCGACGTCATCCACGTCTGTTTGCACAAAGGCTTTTATCGCGTCGGTGACGTGGGGAATAACTTGCACCGTGCCGCCGAGATAATCGCCGCGCCGCTCCTTGGCCAAAATATCTCGATAAATCTGACCGGTAGTGACATTGTCACCGCGCGAGGCCGGCACACCGGTAAAACGTTCATAATGGCCCAAATCCAAATCGGTCTCGGCCCCATCATCGGTCACGTAAACTTCGCCATGCTGGTAAGGCGACATTGTGCCAGGGTCGACATTCAAATAAGGGTCCAGCTTGCGAAGGCGAACCTTATAGCCGCGTGCTTGCAGAAGTGCGCCCAAAGCCGCAGAAGCCAGACCTTTTCCGAGTGATGAAACCACGCCGCCAGTGATGAAAATAAATCGCGCCATGGGAGTTAAAAATACACGGGGGAGTCGATTCGCGCGAGTCGAAAAGAACGAATCAAAGGCTTATTAACAATAATTCTTATTCGGGGGTCGGCAGATCGCTGCTCGGCAAATCAGGCAGCACAGGAGCCGGTGCCAAAGGCGTATTTGACGACGGGCCATCGCTCTCAATAACACCGTCAAGCACGGAAGAGCGGTTTTCCATCGTGCCCAGCACGGTCAAACCGATAGACGTCAGGAAAAATATACCGGCCAAAATAGCCGTCGCGCGCGTCATGGCATTGCCGAGGCCACGGGCACTCATCATGCCGTCGCCACCGCCACCAATGCCCAACGCTCCGCCTTCAGAACGTTGCAGAAGCACAAGCACAATCATCGCCACTGCGACCATCAAATGAACAACCAAAAGAATGGTGGTCATGGGGTTCTCCATCAAACTTGCGCGCGGTATACCGCGTTTGAGAGCGAAAAGCAAACCGCTACAACGGTGTTTGTCACTGTTTGGCAAGGCTGCGTCAGGTTTTGCTCGGTTACCTCAGTTTAACCTTTTTATGAGATCAGTTAGGCTGTTAAGGAAGAGGCCATGTCTCAGCTTATTGAAAAACCGCTCGGCTCCATGCCACCGCCCCCCAACTCGCTCGGATTGCATCGGGGTGATGTTATTCGCTTGAAACCAGGCGACCCGCAAATGACGGTCATTGACGTTTCAATTCGCGGCCGTACTTTATGCGAATGGTTTGCAAGCGAGCGATTACATCGCGCTCGTTTAGCGCCAAGCAGCGTAGCCTCCAAACAAGAACTAGCAATAGGCCTTCAAAATCCCATAAAAGTCTTTCGCTGTTAGGCTTGCGCCGCCGACCAGCGCGCCATTGACATTTGGCACGGCCATCAATTCATCGGCATTGGTAGGTTTTACCGAGCCGCCATAGAGAATCCGCATTTTTGCACCCCCATCACCAAAGCGGTGCAGCAGAGCTTTACGCAATGCATTGTGCACTTCTTCGACCTGCGCCACCGTCGGCGTAAGGCCTGAGCCAATGGCCCAGACCGGTTCATAGGCAATAACCGTATTTTTGGCAGAGCAATTTGTCGGCAATGAGCCACGCAATTGCGCTTGCACAACTTTCAGCGTTTCGCCGGCCTTGCGCTGCTTCAGGCTTTCGCCAACGCACATAATGGCGGTCAATCCCGCCCTGTGCACGGCCACCACTTTGGCGCGCACCGTTTTGTCACTTTCGCCATGGTCGGCGCGGCGCTCGGAATGGCCGACAATCACAGCTCTTGCTCCGGCATCTTTCAGCATTTCAGCCGAAATATCGCCGGTATGCGCGCCCGCAATATTGGCATGGCAATCTTGCCCACCCAGCGCGACGCCTTTCGGCTTCAATGCCGCCATAGGCGACAACAGCGTTGCAGGCGGACAAATCATAATGTCAGCCTTCGGCTTTCTGCGGCCTACCGCCCTCATCAGCTTACGCAATTCTCCAAGCTGCTTGCCTGTGCCGTTCATTTTCCAATTTCCAGCCACTAGAGCTTTGATTTTGGGGGTTGATTTCTGCGTCGCCATGTTTTGCTCCGTGAATTAAAACTGTGCTTGTTTAACCTGTTCGTTGGCTTGCGACAAGCGGCACAGCGCACTATGATGCGGCCGGATTATAGCGGCGATTTCCGCCAGAAAGCGAAAGACAAAATGCTCAAATTTTTGCGCAGCAAAGCCAGTGGTGTGCTCGGCATTCTTCTCATCGGCCTCCTTGTTATTGCCTTTGGTCTTTGGGGCATTGCCGATACATTCACCGGCTTTTCAAATAGCGAGATTGCTTCCGTCGGTGACAAAAAAATTGAGCGGCAAGAATTTCAAATTCGCTACATGCAAGCGACGCGGGATTTTTCGCGCCAGCTCGGCACGACGCTATCCGCTGCTGACGCCGCCAATCTCGGCATTGCACAACAAGTTCTTGTCAATATGATGGGCATGGCGGCATTGCATGAAACGGCGGAAGAGATGGGACTCGGCTTCAGTGATGATGCGATTGCAAAAACCATTGTGAGCGATCCCAGCTTTGCAGGTCTGAACGGAGAATTTGACGAGCCAACTTTTCGCGCCGTGCTGTTGCAAAATGGCTTGAACGAGCAATTATTTGTCGAAGACCAGCGTCGCTTTCATATCACTAATCAATTGACAAATGCCAGTATTGACCGCGGCCTTGTGCCCAAAATGCTTGTTGAAAGCCTCTATAAGCATTTTCTTGAGCGCCGGGTCGCCAATTACTTGATTTTGACGCTTGATCAAACCGACGAAACCGGCGAACCGACCGATGAAGAGTTAGAAGCTTTTTTCCGCGAGACCAATCTGCGTTTTGCCCAACCGGAAACCCGCTCCGGGCACGCGCTTATCGTGTCGCCTGCGCGTTTTGCTGAGCTTATCACCATCGACCGAGCATCATTGGAAGAAGAATATGAATTGTCGATGAACGACTTTACAGTCGAAGAGACCCGTAAAATCGACCAGCTTGTGCTGTCGGATGAGGCGGAAGCAGACCAAGTCCGAAAACTGATAAGCGACGGCGTAGCATTTGTCGAAATTGTCGATGCTGTGGGCCAGACGCTTGACAATTCCGACCTCGGTGAAGTGAAGCGCAGTGATATGATTTCGGCAGACTTGGCCGAAACCGCTTTTGAAATGCAAAAAGGGGAAGTCAGCGACGTAATTGAGGGGCCGCTCGGCTATGTCGTGCTGCGCGTGCGCGACATTAAGCCCGGCTCGGTTCTGCCCTTTGAGGCGGTGGAAAACGAATTGCGCCAACGCATTATTTACGATCGTGCGCTGGAAGATATGCTGGCCTTTACGGAAACCGTTGAAGACGAATTGGCGGGTGGCGAAACATTGGAAAATATCGGCCAACGCTTTGATCTCGATGTCATAAAAATCGACAATGTAGCTAACAATGGCAAGACCATCGGCAACAAACAACCGGCCATTCTTGCACGCTACGAAAACCTAACAACACTGCTGTTTGAAAGCGCCATTGGCGAAGATTCGCCCATGCAGGAAATGGAAGACGGCACGTTTATTTGGGTGCGCTTGAATGAAATTACACCAACCCTCGTGCCGCCACTGAAGGATGTGCGCGATGCCGTCATCGCCGAATGGAAAGTTGATGAGCGCAGCAAACTTTTGCAAGCAATGGCTGCGCATATGGTGAAAGTCGGTAATGAAACCGGCAGTTTCAAAGCCGCTGCTGAAGGCTTTAAGCGCAAGCCCTTGGTCTCGGAACCGATGACACGCCAAATTTCCAACGACACATTTTCCGAAGATGCCGTCACCCGCTTATTTGCTGTCGAAAAGGATAAATTTGCTTGGGCAAGTGTCGGTTTTGGCGGCGAAATTATCGTTATGCAAGTGACCGACATTATTGACGCAGAAATATCTGATAGCGCCGCGCGTGAAATTATTTTCGAAGGCGAGCAGCGCAAATATCATGCTGATTTGACCAATCAATTTGTGCAAAGCCTGAAAAAAGCTCTCGGCATAACCGTCAATCAACGCAATTTGGAACTTGCCACGCGCGAATTGGTGACGCGATGACTTTAGCCACGCCAGACCGTGCAGCCTTTGCCGCGGCCTATGCTGACGGCATGGCACAGCTTGTCTGGACCGAATTGATTGCCGATTTGGAGACACCCGTTGCTGCTTATTTGAAGTTGTCAGGCGGCGAGGATTACAGCTTTCTTTTGGAATCGGTTGAAGATGGTGACATTCGCGGTCGCTATTCAATGATTGGCCTTGCTCCGGATTTATTGTTTCGGGTCACTGACGGGCAACCCGAAATAAATCGTGCGGTACTCGAAAATCCCGACGGCTACACCCCAATGGACGGCGTACCACTAGACGCGCTGCGCACAGTGCTGGCCGAATCGCGCCTCGACGTGCCGGAGGGCTTGGCACCCATGTCTGCCGGTGTATTCGGCTATATGGCTTATGACATGGTGCGGCATATGGAAGATTTGCCTGACAGCAATCCTGATGTCATGCAAGTGCCGGACTGCCTGTTCATGCGCCCGACACTGATTGCCGTGTTTGACAGCGTGACCGACAATATCCGTTTGGTAACCGCCGTGCGCCCCGACGCTTCGTCAGCCAATGACGCCTATGATAATGCGCTGGCAAGGCTCGAAGCGGCGGAAGAGAAACTGCGCACGGCCCTGCCCGATGCACCCATTTCGACACCAACTGAATTTGTCCCACCGCAATCAAATATGAGCCAAGACGCTTATTACAATATTGTCGAAAAGGGCAAAGAATATATCGAAGCGGGTGACGTGTTTCAGGTGGTGTTGAGCCAGCGCTTCAACATTGATTTCGACCTACCGCCCTTTGACCTTTATCGTTCACTGCGCCGCGTAAACCCGTCGCCCTATCTGTTTTTTTTGAATATGCGCGATTTTGCCGTCGTCGGCTCAAGCCCGGAAGTCCTTGTCGGCGTAAAAAATCGCGAAGTCAATATCCGACCGATTGCCGGAACACGTAAACGCGGCGCCAGCATGGCCGAAGATGAAGCCATCAGCGCCGAGCTTTTGGCCGACGAAAAAGAACGCGCCGAGCATCTCATGCTGCTCGATTTGGGACGCAATGATGTCGGGCGCGTATCTGAGATTAGCTCGGTCAATGTCAATGTCGCCTTTGGCTTGCAAAAGACCTCCCATCTCATTCACATTGTCTCTGACGTAACCGGCACATTGCGCGAAGACCTTGACGAAATTGATGCGCTGGTGGCAGGTTTTCCGGCGGGCACGGTATCGGGTGCGCCGAAAATCCGCGCCATGGAAATCATCGATGAGTTGGAACCGGAACGACGCGGTATTTATTCCGGGTGTGTCGGTTATTTCTCAGCCAATGGCAACATGGATACCTGCATTGCTTTGCGCACCGCCGTAGTGAAAGACAATAAGCTCTATGTGCAGGCCGGCGGCGGTGTGGTCCATGATTCAACGCCGCAATATGAATATGATGAAACGGTGAACAAGGCCGCCGCCCTGTTTCGCGCCGCCGAAATCGCGCTGCAACTGGCGGCTGAGAGAAAGAACCGACCCTAATGCTTACGCTTATCGACAATTATGACAGCTTCACCTTTAATCTGGTGCAATTTCTAGGTGATTTGGGCGCAGATTGTCAGGTTGTGCGTAATGATAAAGCAACCCCGGAAGAAATCCTCGCAACCAAGCCGCAAGCGATTATCCTTTCGCCCGGCCCCTGCGACCCCGACAAAGCCGGTATTTGTCTCGACCTGATTAAGGCTGCGCCGGAAGATATGCCGATATTCGGCGTCTGCCTCGGCCATCAATGTATCGGCCAAGCCTTTGGTGGCGAAATTGTGCGGGCTGAAAAAATCATGCACGGAAAGCTGAGCCACATTCAGCATAGCGGCGACGGAGTGTTTGAAGATCTGCCCGACCCGCTTACCGTCACGCGCTATCACTCTTTAATCATCGCGCCCGATAGCATGCCTGATTGTTTGGATATTGTAGCGCAAACAGATGACGGAATTGTTATGGCGGTCAAACATAAGACCCGCCCGGTTTATGGCGTGCAGTTTCACCCGGAAAGCATCGCCACCGCGCATGGACATAAATTGCTCGGCAATTTTTTCAAAACCGCCGGCTTGAATGCGGCGGCAGATATTACCCCGCAACATTTAACTTTGGAGGCCTAGATGGATGCCCAACCCGACAAGCTGAAGTCGACACTCGGTATTTTATCCGAAGGCCGCGCCCTTTCTACCGCTGAGGCCACAAAAGCTTTTGAGATTATTTTGAACGGCCAGGCCACACCCTCACAAATAGGTGCTCTTTTGACCGCCCTGCGCGTGCGCGGGGAAACGGTGGACGAAATCGCCGCCGGTGTCAGCGTCATGCGCGCCAATGCGCTGAAAGTAAAAGTGCCTACCCATGTGCTCGACACTTGCGGCACAGGTGGCGATGGCAGCGGCAGCTATAATATCTCGACCGCTGTGGCGCTGGTTGCGGCCGCTTGCGGCGCCTATGTCGCCAAGCACGGCAATCGCGCGCTCAGTTCCAAATCCGGCTCATCAGAAGTGTTGGAATCGCTTGGTGTGAAACTGGCACTGTCGCCCGCCGCGTTGGAGCAATGCATTAACGATGTCGGCATCGGCTTTCTGTTCGCCCCCAATCACCATTCAGCCATGCGTCATGTCGGCCCTTCGCGACAAGAATTGGGCTTCCGAACCGTTTTTAATCTGCTCGGCCCGCTTTCAAACCCGGCCGGTGCCAATCGGCAATTACTCGGCGTGTTCGCAAAAGAATGGGTTGAGCCATTGGCCAATGTTTTGAAAAAGCTAGGTTCGGAGCGCGCTTGGGTCGTGCACGGCTCTGACGGCATGGATGAGTTAACAACCACCGGCCCCAGCACGGTGGCAGAATTGCGAAAGGGCGAGATTAAAATATTTGAAGTGACACCGGAAGATGTCGGACTTCCCCGCGCCAAGCCGGAAGATTTGGCCGGCGGCTCACCGGATGAAAACGCTGCGGCCATTACCGCTCTGCTCGATGGCGAGGCCGGTGCCTATCGCGATATTGTCTTACTCAACACGGCCGCCGCGCTGATGGTCTGCAACAAAGCCGAAAGCCTGAAGGAAGGCGCTGAAATGGCCGCGTTGGCAATTGATGATGGCGGCGCAAAAGCGGTGCTAGCCAATCTGGTAGCAACGACGCGAAAACTGGCCGATGCATGAGCGACATTCTCACCAAAATCACCGCATATAAGCTGAACGAAATCGCCGCTGCAAAAGCGGCTCGACCTATTGCTGAAGTCGAGCAAGCGGCAAAAGCGGCCGACTCGCCGCGCGGTTTTTTAAGCGCATTGGAAGCCAAGCGCGATGCCGGTCAAGCAGCACTCATTGCCGAAATAAAAAAGGCCTCGCCCTCCAAAGGACTTATTCGGGAAGACTTCGACCCGCCGCTGATTGCGCACGCCTATGCACAAGGTGGCGCGGCCTGTCTGTCGGTGCTCACTGACGCGCCAAGCTTTGGGGGCGCACCCGAATATCTGGTCGCGGCGCGCGCGGCTTGCGCCCTGCCCGTGCTGCGCAAAGATTTCATGTATGACACTTATCAAGTGGCCGAAGCGCGGAGCTGGGGCGCCGATGCTATTCTTATCATCATGGCGGCAGTGAGCGATGCGCAGGCCAACGAGCTTTACGCAGCAGCGACACAGTTCGGCATGGATACGTTGTTTGAAGTGCATGATGCCGTTGAGTTAGAACGCGCCTTGACGCTGAAGCCGACAATGCTCGGCATTAATAATCGCGATTTGCGGACATTTGAGACAAAGCTCGACACGACCCGTGCGCTGATGACGCAAACGCCGGATGATATTTTACTGGTCAGTGAAAGCGGCATTGCTTCGAATAATGATGTGCGCGATCTGATGGCTGACGGCGTTCCGGCCTTTCTGGTCGGTGAGAGTTTAATGCGCCAAGGTGATGTTGAAGCGGCTACAAAAAAACTTATCGAATCATAAAAAACGCTATTGCAGCAAAAAACGAATAAAAGTAGAACATAAGAGTTAGCGATTCGTTCTTACTGGAGGGAACCATGCTCACCAAAAAGCAATACGAACTTTTGCTGTTTATTAATGAGCGTCTGAAAGAGACAGGTGTCTCACCCAGTTTTGATGAAATGAAGGAAGCCCTTAATCTGAAATCCAAGTCAGGCATTCACCGCCTTATTACCGCTTTGGAAGAGCGCGGCTTTATCAAGCGCCTCGCGCATCGTGCGCGTGCTCTCGAAGTAGTGAAACTGCCCGACACTATGGCCAGCAGCATGTCTGCGCCATCGCGCCAAGTATCCTCGGATGGCAATGCGCCGCAAGCGGCCAATGATGATAATGCGGTCACCGTTTCAGTAATGGGCCGCATCGCTGCCGGAACGCCAATTGAGGCTCTGCAAGAAGAGGTCAATCAAATCTCCGTGCCGATTGAAATGATGCGCTCCGGCGATCATTACGCTTTGGAAGTGCATGGCGATTCAATGATTGACGCCGGCATTTTTGATGGCGACACAGCCATTATTCAAAGCGGCGCCACCGCCGATAATGGCGAAATTGTCGTCGCCCTGGTTGAAGGCCATGAGGCGACGCTAAAACGCTTGCGCCGTAAGGGTGAAATGATTGCGTTGGAAGCCGCCAACCCGGCTTATGAAACTCGCATTTTTCGTTCTGACCAGGTACGTGTGCAAGGTCGCCTTGTCGGCCTGATGCGCAAATACTAGTCTCGCTGCCATAATCTGTTTTTACTTAAAGCCTGCCATTGCAGCTTTCATTTTTTGCTTGTGAATTGCCGATGCGTGCGTTGTGCAAGGGCTCGACTGTCAAATAATGGTGCACAGCATGAATAATGCGCTTCAGCAAAAAGGGATAACAATCACATCCGCCGTGCGACACGATTGTGACAATTTACCAAGCCTGTCGTGATAGGCAAGTTCAATGCCGCCCTTAAGCGTCAAACGACATTGCGGACGGCAAGATATTTCTTTTGGAACACGTCTGTGATGGGGCGCCAAACTACCCAATTCATATTGATGTCCATGCTGCCGCAAAACGAGCAACGCATCATTCGTGAGCGCCGCGATTAATTCTCGGCCAAACATGTGCAAGGCGGGCCGCTCGCCATGCCCTATATCGGTCAAAGCAAGCGCAATCGGCAACAGTCCAAACAAATACCAACGGCTGTGAAGCCAACGCATGATGACAAAACCAGCGTCGCTAATGGCATAACGTAAGCCGCGCTGGCGCCGAGTCGTCTGAGCGCGCTGCTCATGGGGGTAAACTATCCCGCCACGGCCAACACGCTTTCAATGGCAATAAAGCCGGTGACGCCGCCGGCAATTAAACTGGTCATAAACAAGGCCGAAGCATAACGCCAAAAACAACTCATGATTTTTTGTGACAAGCTCATGCGCTCCCAGCGCACATAGAGTGTATTGCTTTGGCGCCATGCTTCATAAACTGCCAGCACAAAACTGCAAATCACCAGCGAGAATTGACCGATATGCATTAGAGCGCTGCCGAAATTTGTGGTATCAGCTTAAAAGGTGACGCAAGCTCGCTCCAAGCGCTAACGACCGGTTGGGGGGGCAACGATTTTACACGCCGTGCGCGATACAGGATGACTATGACCGACGCCAAACCCTTAACCCGCTTTGCCCCCTCACCGACTGGATTCTTGCATATTGGCGGCGCGCGCACGGCTTTGTTCAACTGGGCTTTTGCACGTCATCATGGCGGCTCATTTTTGCTGCGCATTGAAGACACTGACCGCGCCCGTTCTACGCAAGAGGCGATCGGTGCCATTCTCGACGGCATGAGCTGGCTCGGCCTTGATGTCGATGCGCCGCCGGTTTACCAGCACGCCAATGCGGCACGCCATATCGTGATTGCCGAGCAATTATTGGCCGATGGACATGCTTATAAATGTTTCTCAACGCCGGAAGAAGTAGAAGCGATGCGTGAAAAGGCACGCGCTGAAGGCAAGCCGCCGCGCTATGACGGCACGTGGCGCAACCGAAATGCCTCAGAAGCACCTGCCGATGCCCCCTTTGTGGTCCGCTTTAAAGCGCCACAAAGCGGTGAAACGGTCATTAATGACCTTGTGCAGGGACGCATCGCCACCGCCAATGACCAGTTTGATGATTTAGTGCTTCTGCGCTCCGACGGCACACCGACCTACATGCTGTCCGTAGTGGTTGATGACCATGATATGGCAGTTACGCATATTATTCGTGGCGATGACCATATGACCAATGCGGCGCGGCAAGCGCAAATCTACACTGCGCTCGGGTGGGATGTACCACAATTCGCGCATATACCGCTCATTCACGGGCCTGACGGTGCTAAGCTTTCAAAGCGCCATGGTGCGCTCGGTTTAGAAGCCTATCGCGATCTGGGCTTTTTACCGGATGCCATGCGTAATTATTTGGCGCGCCTCGGATGGAGCCATGGCGATGACGAGGTGTTCAGCACGGCGCAACTGATTGAATGGTTTGGGTTAGAGGCGATTGGTAAATCCCCCGCCCGTTTTGATATTGAAAAACTCGATAATGTTAACGCACAGCATATTAAAATGGCTGATGACACGGCGCTGGTTGCCGAGGCAATCGCTCTAAATCCGTCGCTGGCTGGCTTCGAAGCACAATTGACTGCCGCCATGCCGCTCTTGAAAAACCGAGCTACGCGCCTGCCCGATATTGCCGCCGATGCCACTTTTTTGGCCGCGCAACGACCGATTGTTGTCGATGAAAAGCTACAAAAGCACCTCAATAAGGAGGCGCTGCTGCATTTGCAGAATGTGGCGCAAAAGCTCGAAAAACTGGAGAATTGGACGCATAACGAGATTGAGTCACTTATAAAAGCCTATATGGACGAAAATGGGATAAAAATGGGCAAATTAGCCCCTGTTTTCCGTGCCTCGCTGGTCGGCAACAGTCAATCCCCGGGAATTTTTGATGTTCTTGCTTTACTCGGCAAAAACGAAACTCTGGCTCGTCTAACCGATAAAATTATCGCATAAATCCGCGAAAAAACTGGCCTCCGATGCTGGCGAGGCAAGTTTTTTTGTGCTAAGAAATCGCCAAGATGTCTCAGAAACAACAAGGAGCTCACAATGAGCGATGATAACGCTAAACTCGCCAGCTTCGGAAAAGATTATGAATTCGGTATTCACACGGGAACTGTGGGTCCCAGCGTTATTGACGTGTCAACGCTTTACGGGCAAACCGGACAGTTCACCTATGATCCCGGCTTTACTTCCACCGCAAGCTGCAAATCCACCATCACCTTTATTGATGGCGAAGAAGGCACTTTGCTGCATCGTGGCTATCCGATTGAACAGCTGGCCGATAAGGGTAGTTTTGTCGAGACGTGCTATTTGCTGCTGAATGGCGAATTGCCAAGTGCTTCTGAACTCGAAGAGTTTGAAACAGCCATTACCCGGCACACCATGCTACATGAACAAATGAACCGTTTTTTCCACGGTTTCCGTCGTGATGCGCACCCAATGGCCATTATGGTCGGCGTGGTTGGTGCCCTGTCCGCTTTCTACCATGACAGCACCGATATTAATGATGAAGAGCAGCGCCGTATTGCCAGCCGCCGCCTGATTGCCAAAATTCCGACCATTGCCGCAATGGCCTATAAATATTCGGTGGGCCAGCCTTTTGTTTACCCGCGCAATGATTTGGATTACGCCTCCAACTTCCTGCATATGTGCTTCTCCGTGCCGTGCGAAGACATGAATATCAGCCCCGTGCTGGCGCGCGCGATGGACCGTATCTTTATTTTGCACGCCGACCATGAACAAAACGCCTCAACCTCAACCGTGCGGTTGGCCGGCTCATCAGGAGCGAACCCGTTTGCCTGCGTTGCTGCCGGCATTGCCTGCCTATGGGGGCCGAGCCATGGCGGCGCCAATGAAGCGGCTTTGGACATGTTGGCGGAAATCGGCTCGGTTGACCGCATTCCCGAATTCGTGGCGCGCGCCAAAGACAAAGATGACCCGTTCCGTTTGATGGGCTTTGGTCACCGCGTCTATAAAAATTACGACCCGCGAGCGCGCGTCATGCAGAAAACCTGCCATGAAGTGCTTGGCGAATTGGGCATTAAAGACGACCCGCTGCTTGACGTCGCCATGGAGCTTGAAAAAATCGCGCTGAATGATGAGTATTTCGTCGAGAAGAAACTGTATCCGAATATTGATTTCTATTCCGGCATTACGCTGAAGGCGATGGGCTTCCCGACATCCATGTTCACCGTTTTGTTCGCCTTGGCGCGCACGGTTGGTTGGATTGCACAGTGGAATGAAATGATTGAAGACCCAAGCCAACGCATAGGTCGCCCACGCCAACTTTATGTCGGTGCCGGGCCGCGCGATTATGTCGACATCAATAAACGCTAAATCTGAACCTTAAATCATAGACAATGTCAGCGCGGCAGCGCGATCAGCAGGTTTTTCACCTGGCTGTAGCATGGCATTGCGAAAACCGCCAAGCATGGCTCGATAGTGGCGGTTTATGTTTTCATCTTCAATCATGCGCAATAATGTTGGTGCCATTTCTGCTGCATCGCAACGCTCTTGCAAAAATTCCGGCATGGCCGGAGCATCGAGAATAAGATTGACCAATACAACCGACGGCACCGGCATGATACGCACCAGCAGGTCACCCATGAGCCCCATATTATATGCAACCACTGTCGGCAGACCGCAAAGCGCCAATTCCATTGTCGCTGTGCCCGATGACGCCAGTGCGGCGCGCGAGGCCTGAAAAGCCGCAAATTTATCTGCCTCATTCTCAACATAAATCGGATTGCCCGGCCAATGCGCCGTCTTTTCACGCACGCTGTCGGCCATATGCGCCACCAATGGAATTACCGGACGCAAATTCTCTATACGCCCATCCAGACGGCGCAGCACCTGCCCGAACACCGGCACCAATTCATTAACCTCGCTGATGCGGCTACCCGGCAAAATAGCAAACGGCACATCTTCAGGCTTTAGGTGATATTTCTTTTTGAAATCGGGCAACGGCTCCAAATCCTCTAGCCTGTCAACAATCGGATGACCGACAAAATGACAGGGTGGGCCGTCATTGGCTGCGAAGACCTCCGGTTCGAAGGGTAGAAATGCCATAACTGCATCGAAATATTTTTTCATTTTACGCGCGCGACCGCGCCGCCATGCCCACACATGTGGTGCGACATAGCAAACTATTTTGGCATCCGGTCTCTTGGCTTTAACCCGCTTGGCCACGCGATGATTGAACTCAGGGCTATCAATCAACACCATGACATCGGGTTCCGTGGCCAAGGCATGTTCTACAGCTTCGTCAACGCACTTAAACAGTTGCGGCAAACGCGGCATAATTTCTTTCAACCCCATTACGGCGATATCCGACATCGGAAAAATTGAGACCAGACCCTCGCTGCTCATTTTCGGGCCGCCAATGCCGGTGACCATCACATCGCTGTGGCGGCGACGCAGGGCTTGGATCAAGTCGGCGCCCAATGCATCACCCGAGGCCTCACCGGCTATTACCATGACGTGGGTCGGCATCAGCTTGGCCTTTCCAGCCCCAATAAAAATAAGCCTTTTGCTTCGGCAAGCGCGACAACCGCTTCGAAATCGTCAAATAATGTGCCGCCGGCTTCAAAAACAATACCCGCCAAATGTGCGGCGGCGGCCAATTCAACCGTGCGTTGGCCTATGGTCGGAATATCAACACGACGGTCTTGTTGTGGCTTCGGTAGTTTCGTCAGCACGCCGCTACGTGCATTAGCCGTTCCAAGTAATTCCGGCGACAAATCGCACAAGCGCTGCAGCATACTGTCTGTACCTTCCGGCCCTTCCACCGCCAGCACAAGTCGCCGCCCGACGGCGACGCTTTGCCCGATATCCTGCGCACCCATCACAAACGCGACCTCAATGGAGCGGTCAATATCTGACTGATGCGCTGCGTGATCATGGCTCGTCTGCGCGCCGAACTTACCGGTTTGGTCGCCAAGATAATCTTGTGCTGCGCAGACGGTGAGTCCGCGCATTTCAAAATAGGCGATGATGATTTTGAGTAATTGATCGTCGCCCTCATGCGCGCCCGATATGACCTGCTCAAGAAACCATTGACCGCCCTCATCAAATTCAACGTTCTCAATATTCGGGCGTTGGATGCCGCCAATAATCACCATATCGGTGCAACCGGCCTTAAGCAGCGCGTCAGCGGAAGCTTTCATGCAGCCGATTTGCGACACAATGTGCGGATATTTGAGTAAAGCTTGATCAGCCTCGCCTTGCAATGCGACAATAAACACTGCACCGTTTTGCGCCTGGGCAATATTAATTGGCAAAGCGCCGGAACCGGCAATCAGACCCAGCGGTTTATCTGCTTGTGAAATAGACATGACTATCTATTGCGCGGGGTGCAATAGCCCCGATTTTGTTCGACACGCATAAACTCAACAACCTGCTGAACACAGAGGCTGTCGCCATACTGTTTGGCTGCTTTCGCCAATCTAGACATCAGCGCACCGTCACTTTCAATGAATAGGGCCTTGTGCAAAGCACGCAGCGCATTGATTTCTACACGATCGAAATTGCGTCGCTTCAGCCCGACCAAATTCAAGCCGGAAAGCTCGGCACGATTGCCCGTTGCCGCGCCGAATGGAATAACATCTTCTACTACCAAACTGCCTGCGCCGATAAAGGCATGTGCGCCAATGCGGCAGAATTGATGCACCCCGACCAAGCCGCCCAAAATGGCAAAATCACCGACCGTCACATGCCCACCTAAGGTGGCATTGTTGGCGAGAATAACATTGTCACCGACAATGCAATCATGCGCCACATGGGCGCCGATCATAAACAAACCGTCATTGCCGACTTTCGTAAGACCACCTCCACCCCGCGTACCAGGATTCATGGTTACGTTCTCGCGAATGCGATTGCGCGCGCCGATTTCCAGCATCACATCTTCATTGCCGAATTTCAGATCCTGAGGAATGTGGCCGATTGAAGCGAAAGGATAAACATGCGTGTCTTCACCGATTGTTGTATTGCCGGTCACAACGACATGACTTTCCAGCGTCACTCTATCGCCCAAGGTCACACTGCCGGTGACGCAACAAAACGGCCCGATAGCAACATCAGCACCCAGTTTCACACTGTCATCCACAATCGCGGTTTCGTGAACATTCCCCATAAAGGTTTGTTAAAGCCACGCGAAACGCGCGGCAAATAAAGGTTTGTAACCGATTATTACGCGCTCTCGTTGCCTTCCTCTTTTTTTCGCAGACGCGAAACAAAAGCCTGTTCGCGGTATAAGTCGCTTCGCAAGCGACCCGGCGTGCCAGCAATTTCACAATCGGCCGGAAATGATTTCAGAACGGTACTATTAGCTGAAATGACACAGCGGTCGCCAATCTCAACATGCCCGGTCACTTTTGCGCCCCCGCCCATTTGAACGTAATCGCCAAGCACCGTGCTGCCAGCGACACCGCAAGTCGCGGTAATAAAGCAATGCCGGCCTAGCCGCACATTATGTGCAATATGCACCAGATTATCGATTTTACTGCCCTCACCGATAACCGTGTCACCCAATGCGCCGCGGTCAATTACAGTATTGCCGCCAATTTCCACATCAGCTTGCAAAATAACACGCCCGATTTGTGGAATTTTAATATGCGTCGCCCCGGGCGCAAAACCAAAACCATCACAACCTATATTTGCACCACCATGCACAATCACGCGGTCACCCAAAAGCGCGAAGCCAATATTTGCGTTGGCGCCTATCGTGCAATCACGCCCCAGTACCACCCCGTGGCCGATTGATGCATTGGCGCCGATATGGCAATTATCACCAATCTCAGCCCCCTTGCCGATAACGACATTGGGTTCTAGCGAAACATTTTTCCCAAGCACGGCGTTGGGGTGGATATTTTCAGACACACTCTGCAAAGCCTGAGACGAGCGGCTTTGCGCCGAATCAGGGAAAAACATTTGCGTGATATCGGCCATGCTGCGATACGGGTCATCGCACAGTAAAGCGACACAACCATCAGGCACCAAATCAGCGTGCTCAGATTTTATTAGCACGGCACCGGCACTTGTCTTGGCGAGTTCATTCTTCAGCTTGATATTGGAAAAAAAAGACAAATCATCTGCACCGGCCTCTGCCAATGGTGCCAGGCCGGACAACATCAATCCACCATCACGCTTTTCTATCCCGTTTTTTTCCGTCAAAGCAGCGACGGAAAACGGTCCTGCCGAAGTGAAAAAACGCGGGTCAGCCATGAGTTACTGACCATTTTGCTTTAGCGTGACCGGTGTCACCTTAACCTTGCTCAAGCGCTTGTCCAAGCGCGACACCAGTTCTGCAGTTACGTCAATGGCAGGGCTTGCGAAAAACACAGCATCGCGGCGCATAACGATGTCGGCCTTGCGCTCTTTTGCAATGGCAGATAATTCCTCTTCGGCGATTTTCACGATTTCACCTGCCGCGCGCTGCCCACCAGCCTGAATTGACTGGCTTTTTTCTGACACTGACCGTCTCCGCTCAACTTCTTTTAAACGAAGCTCTTCAACTTTTTTCTGCAGCGCTTCCGGAGCCAGCAATTTCTGCTGCTCTCTCAGCTTTTCGGCCTCGCTTTGCAGGCCTTTGAGAACTTCGCTCTCCTCGTTCCGCACTTTTGATACCTGCTCTTCAAGCTGCTTCGCCATGCTTTTTCCCGCTTTTGACTTCGCAATGGCGCGGTCAACGTCAAACACTAGAATAATTGGCTCGGCCATGGCTGCAGGGGCAAATACCAAACAGCCAATCATGAAAATTGATGCAATTATTTTGTTAAACACTTTTATCCCCTCTAGAAACCCGTTCCGATTGTAAATCGGAAAAACCGCGTTTGGTCGTAATCTTCTTTAACAAGTGGTTCAGCAAAGTCAAATCGAACCGGCCCGAAAGGTGACCGCCAAGCAAAACTTAAACCGGTCGTTGCTCGAAAATCCATATCGTCGAGAATTTCCCGGCAATTAACTTTCTCACCGTTTGCACATGGCGCCGCACTGATTTCATCAGTTTCACCCAATATGCCGAAATCAATAAATAAATTGGCACGCATGCCGGACTCTTTTGACAAACCGAGCGGCAAGGAAACCTGCGTCGTGCCGATAAAGTAGCGGCTTGCTCCGAGAGATTGACCATATGAGACATCGCCGTTAAACGCATAGCTGACTTCCCGAGGCCCGACGCCACCACGCTCGAAACCACGAAAATCACGCCCGCCACGGAAGAAGCGATCGCTATAACGAATAAGACCGCCTTTATAATCATTGATAATGCCCAATGTGCCTCGCAGGTGAAGCACCCAACCTTCTGCGAGTTCTTCAAAAAAATTTGCCGAAGCACGAGTTCTCAGATATGAAACTTCACCATTCGGGCCAGCAATGTCTTGACCAAAGTTAATATTCCAACCGTCAGTTGGCGTTACGAAATCATCTCGCTTATCAATAGCATAATAATAACCGATCTCTTGCTTGTCCAAATCATAAGGCGCTCGACCTGTTCCCGCCGTATTGCTTAACTTGTTATTCACAAAGTTAGCAAAGAGCGAAAGACGACCATCTTCAGAGAGCGGGAACCCTAGAGAAAACCCGATTCCACTCTCTTCAAGGGTCAGGCCATTTTGATATCTATATTCAGACTGCGTATCGAAGAGACTAAGACCGGCAGAAACATCACGATTGAGAAAATATGGCTCGGTAAAGCCGATATTATAGCGTTGGACCTGATTGGATATGCCAAGATTGAAGCGCAAGCGCTGGCCGCGACCGAGAAAATTTCGTTCTGACACGGAGAGCTGGGTGGTAAAATCTTCCGCCGAGGAATAACCGACACCGAAACTTAATTCACCGGTTGGCATTTCACGCACATTAACATCAATAATGGTCTGATCTTCTTCCGCGCCCGGATTTTCAGTCACCTCGACATCGCTGAAAAAATTCAACCCGCGCACATTACGCTCCGAGCGTGACAAAAGAACCTTGTTAAAAGCGTCACCCTCAACAAGGCGCATCTCGCGCCTGATGACTTCGTCACGGGTTCGATTATTGCCGTTAATATTGATGCGCTCGATATAAACACGCGAACCTTCGTCAATGACATATTCAATATCGATAGTGCGCGCATCTTCATCCGAGGTTGCACGCGGACGAATGGTTGCAAAAGCAAATCCGCTTTCGCCAACCATCTTTGTCAGCGCATCGACCGTTTTGTCCAAAACGCGCCGGTCATACTGGTCGCCCGCTTGGTGCAAAATCTGCTCTTCCAATTCCACAATATCCAACGTATCGAGCGATGTACTGACCCGAGCTTCGCCAAAGTCATATTTCTCGCCCTCTTCAACAATAAAATTGATGAAAAAGGCCTCGCCATCGCGCGTCAGTTCGGCGTTGGATGAGACAACGCGAAAATCGGCATAGCCTTTCGAAAGATAATATTGGCGCAAAAGCTCGCGGTCATAAGCAACACGGTCAGGGTCATAATTATCGCTGGCGGAAAAGACGCGCCACCAGCGGCTTTCGCGCGTCAACACAATATCGCGCAATTCATTGTCGCTGAAAACGCGATTGCCGATAAAATTAATTGCACGCACACCGGTGGTCGGCCCTTCGCTAATCTCGAAAATCAAATCGACGCGGTTTTGTGGAAGTTGAATGACTTTCGGCTCAATGCGCACGGCAAAACGACCGGAGCGACGATAAATTTCAATCTGGCGTTCCACATCATCTTGGACTTTGGCTCGGGTATAAATTTGCCGCGCCGACAAAATACCTTCCTTGCTCAGCGTTTCATTTCTAATGGCGCTATTTCCTTCAAAGCTCACGCGATTGACAATCGGGTTTTCTACGACGGTGACGACCAGCCCCCTATCTTCGCGGCGAATGGTGACATCAGCAAACAGACCGGAAGAAAAAAGCGTTTTCACCGACTGGTCGACCAAATCGGCTTCATCTTTTAGCCCTTCACGGACCAGCATATAGGCGAGGACCGTTTCTTTTTCGACCCGTTGCGTACCCTCCACTCGCACGAACTCAATGCGCTCGCCGATTTCGGAACGCGCCGGCATGATTGATAAAACAACACCGACAAAAAGAATTAAGCAGCTTTTTAAGCGAAATGCCGACATCAAAATTTCCAATTAGCCGAAAAACGAAACGACACGCCCGAAGACATCGAGCCGCGCCAAATCATTCCACGTCACAAATATGAATAACATCAACACCATAGAAAGGCCGATACGCATGCCTATTTCTTGCGCGCGCTCAGGCATCGGCTTTCCAAAAACCGCTTCATAGGCATAAAAGGCAAGATGACCGCCATCAAGCATGGGAATAGGGAAGAGATTTATAAGCCCGATACTGACTGAGAGGACCGCTGTCAAATTTATCAACGCAACAAAACCGAGCGTAGCAGTCTGACCCGATAATTGAGCAATACGAATGGGGCCACCGAGGCTTTCCGCGCTTTCGCGCCCCATAATAATGCGCCCCAGCACAATAAAAGTCTGTTCGACAATGAAATAGCTTTCTTGTGCGCCCATCCAAAGAGCGGTCAGCGGATTATAACGCACATGGCGAATGGCGTTTTCATCAGCATTGACCGAAACGCCCAGCCGCCCGACATGATACTCATTGCCGAAGCGGTCAACCTCCAACACCCGATCGGGCGTTGCAGTGAACAGCACTTCAACACCACCACGCTCGACCGAGAAATCAAGCGGCACATTGGCACTTACCGTTACAAGTCTCCGTACTTGGCTGAAACTGGTGACTTCATTACCATTAATGGCCGTAATCAAATCACCGGTTCTCATGCCCGCGCGCTGTGCAGCACTGTTTTCGACCACTGCACCGATAACCGGATCGGTGACACGCTGGCCGAGAAATGTGTAAAGCGAAGCGAAAATGATGATGGCAAGAATGAAATTGGCGACAGGACCGGCGGCGACAACAATGGCACGTTGCCAAAGCGGTTTGAAAAACAGTGTATCACCACGTGAATCTTCGGGCATTTCTTTAAGTTTCTCAGAGTCCGGCGCGCTGGCTTCATTTTCATCGCCGAAAAATTTCACATACCCGCCGAGCGGCAGCCAGCCGATTTTCCATTGTGTACCATGTTTGTCATCCCAACTGGCTAATGCACGACCAAAGCCGACGGAAAAAACCTCAACACGCACACCACAACGACGCGCAGCATAAAAATGGCCAAGCTCGTGAAAAAACACGACAATGGTCAAAACAAACAAAAACGGCACAATATAGGCCAAACCAAGCGCACCGTATAAATAGTTAATGGCTTCCAAAGCAAGCTCCCAAAATTTGCTGCATTATGACCTTTTTTCGCATTAGATAAAGCCCTTTAGCAAGAAACTGTGTAACGCTGAAATGCGGCAGAAACATGCCCTAAAGCGCACTGATAAAACCTTCAGCCTGCGCCCGCGCCTCGCCATCAATTGCGTGTAATTCATCGACACTATCACCGCCCTCTTGATGGTTTTCCTGCAGCACTGCGTCCACGGTTTCGGCAATCTGCACAAAGCTGATACGCGCTTCCAAAAACGCTGCGACCGCAACCTCATTGGCGGCATTGAGCCGCGCCGGAGCATGACCGCCCGACCGCATTGCCGCCTCGGCAAGGGCCAGACAAGGAAAACGCGCTCGATCAATCACCTCAAAATCAAGCCTTTCTTGTGCTGGTAAATCAAGCGGCGCAACACCGGACTCAATACGTTGCGGATACGCCATGCAATAGGCCAACGGCACGCGCATATCGGGGCTGGCATTTTGCGTCAGCACGCTGCCATCGACAAAATAAACCATGCCATGCACAATTGATTGAGGATGAATAAGCGCGTCAAGCTTATCGGGTGCCACATCAAATAAATAATGCGCCTCAATAAGTTCCAAACCTTTATTCATCATGGTCGCGCTGTCGACTGAAATTTTTGCGCCCATGTCCCAATTCGGATGTGCAACGGCTTGCGCTGGCGTGACCTCTTTCATCGCCTCAAACGACATGCCGCGAAATGGCCCACCCGATGCGGTAAGCACAATTTTGTCAACTTGCGTCGCCGCACCTTGCCCTTGCAAAAGTTGAAATATCGCATTGTGTTCGCTATCGACCGGCAAAATGGTTGTCTTTTTGTCGGCTGCCAATTTCATCAAATGTGCGCCGCCTGCAACCAACGCTTCTTTATTGGCCAGCGCCAACATGCCCCCCTGCGCGGCGCAAATAAGAGAAGGGGCGAGACCGGCAAAGCCGACAATCGCCATAATGGTGAGGTCGGCTTCAGTTGCCGCCATTTGCGCCAAACCTTTGTCGCCGACCAAGATTTCGCCGGTGAATTCGGGCAACGCCGCCCGCAGAGTATTGCGCCCTGTTTCATCACCAATAACCAGCAGCGCGGGGGTAAAGCGGCGCGCAATCTCTGCCAATTTCTCAACGTTACCGCCAGCACTGGCGGCAAATAGGGAAAACTTGTCTTCATGGCGTGCAATCAGGTCGAGCGTATTGTCACCTATAGTGCCGGTCGCACCAAAAAGAGATATTTTTCGCATGATTACCAGACCCAAAGCGCGGCGGATGAAGCACCTCCGCGCCACAAAACAATGGCAAGGGCAACAATCAAAACGCCGATGAGACCATCAACGCGGTCGAGCAGGCCGCCATGGCCGGGAATAATCGCGCCGGAATCTTTTACGTCATAGCGGCGTTTAATGGCCGATTCGAATAAATCAGCGCCCTGGGCGCAAATCGCCAAAAGCGGTGCGATAATCATAATCGCCAAGAACTGCATGTCGCCAAAACCGAAGCCGACAACCGTCAAAAAGGATAGAATGCCGGCAAGCTCCGCACCGACCATCCCACCGATCAATCCGGCCCAAGTCTTTTTGGGAGAAATGACCGGCGCCAATTTTGCCCCCCCGATAAGCTTGCCCGAGAACATAGCGAAAATATCGACGGCCCAAACAGAAAGCAGGATATAGCCAATAACAAACATACCGAGCGGGTCGAGGCGCAAAAACTGCGCCGCCAGAAGTGGCAAGGCAACATAATAAAGCCCACCGACAAATGGCGATAAGCGCTTACCAAATGCCAAACAATAGGCTGCGGCGGCCAGCGAGGCGACGACCAGCAAGCCGAGCGCATCTATTGACCCGACCCACCATCCGAAACCCAAAATCAACACCGATGCCACGCCAAGCACCACCCCATTGCGCGATGAAGCAGCAAGGAGATTGCTCCATTCGCGGGCCATCAAAAATCCGGCAATTGCCAAAAATAAAGTAAACGACCAGCCGCCGAAAATCACGGGTGCGATGACGAAAGGCAGCAAGATGAGAGCCGAGCGCACGCGCTCCAGCAAGCCTTCAAATTTTGCTTGATGTTCTGCCATGCCCCCCGCCTGCTTATCAGTCGGTGTCGCCGGATGCGGTTATGCGCCCGAAACGTCGCTCGCACTCAGCATAATGGGCCAATGCCGCCAGCAAATCGTCGCGCGTGAAATCTGGCCATAAAACATCGGTAAAATAAAGTTCAGCATATGCGCCCTGCCACAGCATGAAATTACTGAGCCGCGACTCCCCGCTGGTGCGAATGATTAAATCCGGATTAGGCATGCCCGCGGTCAATAATTCTGCCCCCAGCACATCACCATTAATTGACTCGGGGTCAAGCGTGCCATTGGCAGCGCGACGTGCCAAGCGAGCAGCCGCATCGGCAAGTTCTTCGCGACCGCCATAGTTAAAGGCAATTTGCAGATAAAGCCTACCATTATTGGCCGTCAGACTTTCGGCGCGGTCAATCAAGCGGCATATCTTGTTAGACAGGCCGTTGCGCCGCCCGATAATCCGCACGCGCACACCCTCAGCATGCAGATCGGCCAAATCACTTTCAATATATCGCTCCAAAAGCGACATCAGAAAACTTACTTCATCCCGCGGACGCCCCCAATTTTCGGTTGAAAACGAAAACACGGTCAGATGATGAACACCCAAATCGCTGCTGTCTTTAACAATTTGGCGCAGCGCCTCGACACCGGCGCGATGACCTTCGCCTCGTTCTTGCCCGCGTGCCTGCGCCCAACGCCCATTGCCATCCATAATAATGGCAATATGGGTCGGCAGTTTGCTGGTGTCTTGCATGTCCATCAATCAAACCTGGCGAATTTCGCCCTCTTTCGTCGCAAGCGTTTCATCAATCTGATTTATGAATTTATCGGTCAGTTCTTGCACCTCGTCTGAATAAAGCTTGGCGTCGTCTTGGGAAATATCGCTGTCTTTTTCTGATTTTTTGATTTGATCCATACCGTCGCGACGCACATTGCGCACGGCAACACGCGCTTGTTCGGCATAACCGCCTGCAACTTTAACAAGCTCTTCTCGGCGTTCCTCATTCAGTTCAGGCAGTGGAATACGAATAAGCTGACCTTCGGTCATTGGGTTCAGCCCCAAATTACTCTCGCGAATGGCTTTTTCCGTAGCCGCAACTTGGCCTTTATCCCAAACTTGCACGGTGAGCAAACGAGGCTCCGGCACGGATACGGTGCTGACTTGAGAAATCGGCAACATCTGGCCGTAAGCATCGACCATAATCGGCTCTAACAATCCGGCACTGGCGCGGCCGGTTCGCAGTCCCGCCAAATCGGTTTTGAAAGACGCCAAAGCGCCATCCATGCGCCTTTCAATATCATCAATATCAATGCTCATATCTGCCTCTAATCCAGATTAGTCCTGAACAATGGTGCAAGCGCCGTCGCCTTGCAAGACCTGAACGAAACCGCCGGAGTTTTGAATTGAGAAAACGACGATGGGAATGCCGTTTTCGCGCGATAGAGAAACCGCAGACGCATCCATTACTTTAAGATCTTTTGACAGCACTTGCATATAGTTCAAATTGTCAAACCGCTCAGCTTTGTCATCTATTTTCGGGTCGGCGGAATAGACACCATCAACATTTGTGCCCTTCATCAGCGCATCGCAACTCATTTCGGCTGCGCGCAAGGCCGCCGCCGTGTCGGTTGTGAAGAATGGGTTGCCGGTACCGGCGGCGAAAATAACCACGCGGCCTTTTTCCATATGCCGGGTGGCGCGGCGGCGAATATAAGGCTCGCAGACCGTGCTCATCGGAATAGCTGACAAAACACGAGTCGGCACGCCCATACGCTCAAGCCCGTTTTGCATGGCCAGCGCATTCATTACCGTGGCCAGCATGCCCATATAATCAGCCGATGAGCGGTCCATGCCGTCAGCCGCGCCGACCAGCCCACGAAAAATATTACCACCGCCAATGACCATGCAGACCTCGACGCCCAGCGCAATAGCCTGCTTTACCTCATCGGCAATACGATCAACTGTGGCGACGTCAATGCCATATTGTCCGTCGCCCATCAGGGCTTCTCCGGAGACTTTCAGAAGAACCCGTTTGAAAAGCATTTTTTCCGCCATGCTACCCTCTCTCTTGATGAAGCAACTATGGCGCGATTCCGTTTTCTGTCGCTACGCTTAGCTGCCGCTAACCGCTGCAGCAACTTCGGCTGCAAAATCGGCTCCTTCGCCCTTATCGACACCGGCACCCAATTCAAAGCGCACAAAGCCTCTCAGCGCAACCTCGCCGCCGATATCTCCGGCAGCGTTTTGCAGTAATTTTTCAATACGGGTTTCGCCGTCAATCACGAAAGTCTGGCTGGTCAGCACAACTTCTTCATAGAATTTGCGCAATCGGCCTTCGACCATTTTCTCGATGATTTCGTCAGGCTTGCCGCTTTCTTTGGCTTCGGCCACCAAAACGGCGCGCTCGCGCTCCGTCTCGGCAGGGGCAAGCTCGTCAATCGTTGCAGCCAGCGGATTGGTCGCTGCCACATGCATGGCAAGCTGACGTCCTAAAACTTCCAGCTTGGCCGTGTCACCGGTTGACTCCAACGCCACCAGAACACCGATTTTACCCAAACCTTCGACAACCTGATTGTGAATATAGCTGGCCACAACACCGTTCTCGACGCTCAGCTTTTCAGAGCGACGCACGCTCATATTTTCGCCGATTGTGCCGACCATTTCAGTGACGTGCGCTTCAACCGATTTGCCGGCACCCGGATAGTCGGCTGCCAACAATCCGTCATGGCTTTCTGTGCCAAGCGCAACAGTTGCAATATCCCCGACCATGGATTGGAATGTTTCATTGCGGGCAACAAAGTCGGTTTCGGAATTGACCTCAACAACCGCGCCCGCCGTGCCATCAGAGGCCACGCCAACCAAGCCGTCAGCCGCGACACGACCTGCTTTTTTGGCCGCTTTGGCCAAGCCTTTGGTGCGCAGCCAATCGACGGCAGCTGCCATATCGCCATCGCATTCTTGCAAGGCGGCTTTGCAATCCATCATGCCTGCGCCCGATGTTTCGCGCAGCTCTTTTACCATTGATGCCGTTATTTCACTCATGGGAGATCTCCAATTAAAAGCGCCGCAACTTAACTATCGGCTTTTTCGTCTTCAGCAGCTTCCTTAGCCACTTCCCCGGCAAGTGCTTCCCCAGCGGCAGGCTGTTCCGCCTCTTCTTCAGCGGGCGTTTCTTCAACAGCTGCTTCTTCAGCGGGCGTTTCCTCAACAGCTGCTTCCTCAGCGGCAGGCTGTTCCGCCTCGTCTTCAGTAGGCGTTTCTTCCGCAGGGGCTTCTTCCAATGCCGGTTCGGCCACCGGCTCTTCCCCCGCGCCCAAATCGATACCTGCTGATGAGCTGCTTTCTTCAATTCCGGCAATCACCGCCTTTGAAACCAGACCACAATACAATTCAATAGCGCGCGCCGCGTCATCATTGCCCGGAATCGGATAATCAATGCTGTCAGGGTCGCAATTACTGTCGACAATAGCGACCACCGGAATGCCGAGCGTTTTTGCCTCTGCAATGGCAATGGCCTCCTTATTGGTGTCCACAACGAACATAAGTTCAGGCACGCCGCCCATTTCTTTGATGCCGCCCAGCGCAAGCTCAAGCTTGTCGCGCTCTCGCGTCAGATTAAGAATTTCTTTCTTGGTGAGGCCGCCGGCACCGTCGCCGCCCAGCATTTCTTCCAACTCGCGCAGACGTTTAATGGAATTGGAAATAGTCTGCCAATTGGTCAACGTGCCGCCAAGCCAGCGTGAATTCATGAAATATTGCGCGCATTGACCGGCATGGCGGGCAATCGGTTCACTGGCTTGTCGTTTCGTACCAACAAAAAGCACGCGACCGCCCGACGCGACAACATCTTTTACGGCGACCAGCGCCTGATGCAGCATTGGCACGGTTTTCGACAAGTCCATAATGTGAATACCGTTGCGATCGCCGAAAATAAACGGCGCCATTTTAGGGTTCCAACGATGGGTTTGGTGGCCAAAATGGACCCCTGCTTCCAGCAGTTGACGCATATTGTAATCGGGCAGTGCAGCCATTGCGTTGCCTTCCTTTCTCTCGTTAATCCGCCGCAGGGTCATCATCGAACCTTATGTTCGACACGAAAGTCGCCCGGCAATTGGGCAGTCCCTGCGTGAGTAATGCGCGTGGTATAGGCAATTCAGGCGCGTCTCGCAAGCAAAATAATGCTGATTTTAATTAAACTTCTTCGACGTGAAGAACCCCGGGCACTGCTTTAATGGCACCGGCAACGCGCGGGTTAATGGCATATTTGTTCGGCAAACGCATCTCCACCTCGCGCTCCGGTGTCATAATGACCAAAGACACTTCGCCGCCTCTTTTATGCTTGGGTTGTTCAACATCATCAAGCCGCCTACGCAAACCGACACACGCTTCCGGTTTTTCAAGAAATATCCTTAAGCCCGCCTCCGTATTGGCAATGATATCATCAACCGGCCGCAGGCTTTCCACCAAGAGGCGCAAATCGCCGTCTTCTCGATTAATCGTCACCGAAGCAACCACCAAAGCGCCGACCTGCAATATCTCTCGCGAGCCGTTAAGCACTTCCGAAAAGGCAGTCATTTCAAATTGGCCGGTGGCATCTGACAGGGTGATAAAAGCAAATGGCTTGCCCTTTTTCGATTTGCGCTCATCTACCTTAATCACCGCACCGGCGACCAAAACCTCTTTCTCGACGCGCCTTTCCAAATCCTCAAACGAAGCGACACGTGCCCTTTCGAGAAACGACTTATAATCATCAAGCGGATGACCCGAGAGAAAGAAGCCAATGGCGTTAAACTCGTGCGATAGGCGGTCCATGGTTGACCACGGCACAAGCGGCGGCAGCAATGCGGTGCTCTCGTTCACATCGGCCTCGCCAAACAGGTTTTCCTGCTGCGTTTCTTTTTCGGCCTGCGTGATGCTAGCTTCGCCGAGCAATATCTCAATGCCGCCCATCAGCTTGGCGCGGTCAGGCTCTAGACTGTCCAGCGCACCGGCGGCGATAAGATGCTCGAGCAATCTTTTGTTGAGGCCGATACCGGCAGTGCGGCGCGCAAAATCAAAAATATCTTTAAACAGACCATTAGCTTTGCGCTCATCGACAAAAGATTGCATGGTTTGGCTGCCGACATTACGAATGGCTGACAGCGCATAAAATACCTCATTGCCGTCAATCGCAAACCAGGCCTCAGAACGATTGACATCGGGAATGCGCACGGCAATGTCGTGCTTGGCCGCGTCTTGTTTGAAGGTATTGAGCTTTTCGGTGCGCTCAAAGTCCAGTGACATCGAGGCAGCATAAAAAGCGACCGGATGATTGGCTTTCAGCCAAGCCGTTTGATAGGCAATCAAAGCATAGGCGGCGGCATGGCTTTTGTTGAAACCATAGCCGGCAAAGCTATCGACTTGGTCGAAAATCTCTGCCGCCTTGTTCTTTGGCACGCCGTTTTCTACAGCACCATCGACAAAGCGTGCTTTTTGCGCCGCCATTTCTTCCTTAATCTTTTTACCCATAGCACGGCGTAACAGATCGGCCTCGCCTAGCGAATAGCTCGACAGAGTTTGAGCAATTTGCATTACCTGTTCCTGATAAATCATCACACCATAGGTTTCCTGCAAAATCGGTTCCAGCGTGTCATAGAGATAATCGAGCTCTTCCTCGCCCTTTTTGCGGGCTATATAGAGCGGAATATTATCCATTGGGCCCGGGCGATAAAGCGCCACCAGGGCTATGATATCTTCAAACTTATCGGGTTTCATTTTGCGCAGCACGTCGCGCATGCCGGCGCTTTCCAGCTGAAATACGCCAACCGTGTCACCGCGCCCCATCAGCTCATAAGTGGCCGTGTCATCAAGTGACAGATTATTGATATCGACGGTGACACCGGTTTCGGCAAGCAATTCAACCGCTTTTTCCAAAACGGTCAGGGTTTTCAGGCCAAGAAAGTCAAATTTCACCAGTCCCGCTTTTTCAACCCATTTCATATTGAATTGCGTCACCGGCATATCAGATTTCGGATCGCGGTAAAGTGGTACAAGCCGCTGCAAGGGCCGATCACCAATCACCACTCCGGCCGCATGGGTTGATGCATGACGATAAAGCCCTTCCAGTTTCAGACTGATTTCAATCAGCTCGGCCACTCGCGGATCGCTGTCACACTCGGCCTGCAAGCGCGGTTCGCCATCAATGGCCTCAGCCAAAGTGACCGGATTGGCCGGATTGTTGGGTACCATTTTACACAGGCGGTCAACCTGCCCATAGGGCATTTGCAACACGCGACCCACATCGCGCAGCACGGCGCGCGCTTGCAATTTACCGAAAGTGATGATTTGGGCAACCTGATCGCGACCGTATTTCTGCTGCACATAGGCAATCACCTCATCGCGCCGCGACTGGCAAAAATCAATATCAAAGTCAGGCATAGAAACCCGCTCCGGATTCAGAAAACGTTCAAAAAGAAGATTGAAGCGCAACGGATCCAAATCGGTGATGGTCAACGCCCAGGCGACAACGGAACCGGCGCCTGAACCGCGACCGGGTCCGACCGCGATATTATTGCTTTTGGCCCATTTGATGAAATCGGCAACAATCAGGAAATAGCCGGGAAAACCCATATCGGCGATGACTTTCAACTCAAATGCGAGGCGATCGCGATAGGCTTGCTCGCCGGCCGCCGCCTCCACTTGCTGCAAGCGCGCCGTAAGCCCCTCTTGCGCCTGTCGCGTCAATTCTGCCAATTCATCATCGTTTGAGAAAGCGGGCAAAATCGGCGCATGTTCGGTTGGTCGAAAAGCACAGCGCTGCGCGATTTCAACCGTGTTTTCCAGTGCTTCCGGCAAATCGGCAAACAGCGCGCACATTTCTTCCGCCGATTTCAAGCGATGTTCAGGCGTGAGGCGTCTTCTGTCTTCTTCATTCAGATACCGCCCTTCCGCAATGCATATCAGCGCATCATGGGCACGATAGTCGTCTGCCGAAGCAAAATAGGCCTGATTGGTCGCCACCAAAGGCAATTCCATCGCATAGGCAAAATCAACCAATTGCTCTTCAATTTCATCTTCGGACGCATCACCATACCGTTGAAGTTCTATGTAAATATTGTTTTTGAAAACATTGTTTAATATAGATAATTTATTTTTTGATTCATCAATTTGTTTACTTTCCAATAGCTGATTTATCAACCCGTCCGGGCCTCCGGTCAGACAAATCAACCCCTCTGCGGAAGCGGTAATATCGTCGAAAGCAACCCCTGGCCCTTGCTTGCCTTCGCTATCCAAATGGGCTGCGCTAATCAGCGCCATGAGATTGGTATATCCAATTTCATTTTTGGCCAGAAAAACCAAATCGCCGTGTATTCCAACATCGCGAATGTTGAGGGTTGCGCCAATAATCGGCTGCACACCCAATCCGGCGGCGGTTTCAGCAAATTCCAGCGCGCCGAACAGATTATTGCGGTCGGTCACGGCTAATGCAGGCATAGAAGAGGCCACCGCCGTCTGAGTCAGTGTTTTGACCGGCAATGCCCCTTCCAGCAAAGAATATGCGCTATGGGTGCGTAAATGAACGAATTTTGGCCGCATCAGACGGGTCTCGGAGTTTATTGTTTCTGCTTCTGACATTTACGCATAACCGGAATCATTCAATAGATCTCCAGTTTAGCGCAGCAGCGCAGCCTGTCAGCCAAGCAGCCCCATTTTGAGGGGGATAAACCTAAATAGCTTAACCGGCCAAGGCTTGGCCGATTGCCCCCCACATGATGATGGCCGTGCCCATGCCAAGCAACGTGCAGATTGCAGCGATATCTTCGAGAATGTGTTTCATGGTCTTAACTCCTGGAAAGTTAGTATGTTCTTGTTTTGTTCTTTTGTCAACAAATAAAAAACCACGTTAAAACATTAGATAAATCAGTCAGAATGGATAATGCCGTCACGCAGGCGCATGATACGGTCAGCGCGCGCCGCCAATTCCATATCATGCGTGGCCAGCAAGACCGCCGCGTTTTGCGTCTTGGCCTCATCGAGCAATAAATCGGCTACCAATTCGCCCGCCGCACCATCAAGACTGCCGGTCGGCTCATCAGCCAAAATAAGACTGGGTTGATTGGCCAACGCGCGCGCAATGGCGACGCGCTGCTGCTCACCACCGGATAATTGCGAAGGTAAATGCGTTGCCCTATCGACCAAGCCCAAGCGCTCCATTGCTGCCAGTGCGTGCTGCATGGACTCTATTCGCTCCTGCCCGGCCAAACGAGCAGCCAAAGCAATGTTCTCCTGTGCAGTAAATTCAGGCAGCAGATTGTGAAACTGGTAAACGAAGCCGATATGCTGCAAACGCTTTTCGGTTCGACAGCGGTCATTATCCGTATCAACCGGCTTACCGCGCAGGTAAATAAAGCCAGCATCGGGCTTTTCCAGCAGCCCGACAATGTGCAGTAAGCTGGACTTACCGGATCCTGACGGGCCGACCAGCGCAACCACTTCTCCCGCCCCTAGAGACAGGCTGGCCCCACGCAGCACATGCAAGTCGCGTGTGCCCTGCACAAAACGGCGTTCAATTTTTTCAATGGCGATATGCTCACTCATTGCGCAACAACTCCACCGGTTCTTGCGAGGCAGCCTGCCATGCGGGATAAAGCGTTGAAAGGAAAGATAGGGTCAAGGCCATCAGCACAATTTGCATGACATCTCTCAACAAAATACGCGACGGCATGCGCTCCAAAAAGTAGATCTCGGCAGGAAACAGATTGGCGCCCGTCGTCCATATGAGAAATTGGCGGATCTCCTCAATATAGGCACTCAGTAAAATACCCGCCCCGACGCCGGCCAACGTGCCGACCACGCCAATGCTGGCACCGGTAATGAAAAAGATCCGTAACACCATGCCACGGCTTGCCCCCATTGAACGCAAAACCGCAATATCGCGCCCTTTATCACGCACCAGCATGATGAGGCCGGAGACGATATTCAGCGCCGCCACCAGCAAAATCATCGTCAAAATAATAAACATGACATTGCGCTCAACCTCCAACGCACCGGCCAAAGTGCGATTGCTTTGCTTCCAATCTGTGAGATAAGTGTCATCACCCGCCGCAGCTCGCAATTGCGGCGTGCGGGTATCGATCAAATCCGGATCGTCAATCAGCACATCAATCGCACCCTGATGCTCGCCAAAGCCGAAAAAGCTTGAAGCCGTCTCAATGGAAGCAAAGGTGAAATTCATATCATATTCCGAGAGGCCGACGCGGAAAATCGCTACCAATTTAAATTGTCGCAAACGCGGCGCCGTGCCGAAGGGCGTCACCGTTCCACGCGGGGAAATAAGCGAAATTTTTTGCCCGAGCTGAAAGTCATAGCGCTCGGCCAGCCGTGCACCTATGGCAATGGTTTTTGGCTGGGCCAGCGCCGCCAGCGAACCACCTATCACATTAGCTTTCAGGCTTGGCAATTCTTGCAATTTTTCAACCGGCAGACCACGCAGCAAAACCCCGCGCGCCGCATCTCCGGATGACAGCATGGCTTGTCCATCGACCAGCGGTGTCGCCAGCACCACGCCCTCAACTTTTTGTAATTGTTCGGCCAATACATCGCGATTAATGAAACGCGTTTCATAGGGGCGAATGGTGGCATGGCCATTGACGCCTAAAATACGATCAAGCAAATCAGCGCGAAAACCCGTCATTACTGCCATGACGACAATCAGTGTTGCCACGCCCAGCATAATGCCGAGAAAGGAAATAGCGCCAATGATGGATATAAAGCTCTCACGCCGCTTGGTTCGCAGATAGCGCCCTGCAATATGCCATTCAAGAGAGCCGAAAGCTTTGCTCATCATATGCCCGTTCCGTTATTTTTTAGGCGCTGCCGACAAGACCGCCGCCGCGGCATCATAGGCCAAAACTTGCTTTTCACCGGTGGCGCGATTTTTCACTTCAACTTCACCGTTTTCTGCGCCGCGCGGGCCAATAACCGCTTGCCATGGTAACCCTATCAAATCCATATCCGAAAACTTTGTGCCGGCGCGTTCGTCGCGATCATCATAAAGCACGTCGAGGCCTTTTTGTGTCAGCGCATGGTTCAGTTTTTCGCACAGCGCATTGCAGCCTTCATGGCCGGTTTTCAAATTGACCAGCCCGACATGAAACGGCGCTACCGGCCATGGCCAGATAATGCCGTCATCATCATGGCTGGCTTCAATAATGCCACCGACAAGACGCGACACGCCAATGCCGTAAGAACCGCTATGTAAGGCAACATCCTTGCCGTCCGGCCCGGCCACCACAGCCTTCATCGGTTCGGAATATTTGGTGCCGAAATAGAAAATATGGCCAACTTCAATGCCGCGCGCCATCAGTTGTTTATCGCTTGGCACATCGACCGCAAATTTCTCGGCATCATGCAACTCGTCCGTGCGTGCATAAAATTGCGTAAAGCTGTCAATCACTGCATCTAGATTGCCGTCATAATCGGCTTCCGGCACCGGCAAGTCAAGAATATCTGCATGGCAGAACACCTCAGACTCGCCGGTTTCTGCCAAGATAATGAACTCATGGCTCAAATCGCCACCAATCGGACCGGTATCGGCGGCCATAGGCAAGGCTTTCAGCCCCATGCGGCGGAAACTGCGTAAATAGGCAACAAACATTTTTTGATAGGCGCGCCGCGCCGCCGCTTCGTCAATGTCAAAGCTGTAGCCGTCTTTCATTAAAAACTCGCGCCCGCGCATCACACCAAAGCGGGGGCGGATTTCATCGCGAAACTTCCATTGAATGTGATAAAGGTTTTTTGGCAGGTCGCGATAGCTTTTCACATTATCGCGGAAGATCTGCGTTATCAGCTCTTCATTGGTCGGCCCATAGAGCAAATCGCGGTCATGGCGGTCGGTAATATGCAGCATTTCCTTGCCGTAATCATCATAACGCCCGGATTCACGCCAAATTTCTGCCGGTTGCAGTGTTGGCATCAGCACCTCAATCGCTCCGACGCGGTTTTGCTCTTCGCGCACAATCTGTTCGATTTTCTTTAACACGCGCAAACCCAGCGGCAGCCAGCTATAAATCCCCGCTGCGCTTTGGCGGACCATACCGGCGCGCAACATCAAACGATGCGAGACAATTTTCGCTTCGCTAGGGTTTTCCTTCAAGGTCGGTAAAAAATACTCCGACAGACGCATGAATCTTTCCTTGCTCTTTGCCTTAGAGACATAACTCTTAACATGGCTTCACATTGGCGCAAGTAAATGTCACATAAACGTAAAAAACGGGTGACAGCGGGGCGAATAGCCGTTAATTTTTCTTCGTGGATGAGAACTGCTGTGTTCTCGGGTTTTGGGAGGAACCTTTCGGACTTGTCCGAAACACATTTAAAGCGGGACCCATGACTTCGGTTTTCGGTCCCGCTTTTTTTATTGTCGCGCCGGAATATCAGGGAAAAGCGGCAAGTCAATATTCGACAGCGCACCACTTGTCAGCAGCCAATAAACCAGCAAATAAAACACGGCCGATAAGCCCGTGGTAATAGCCAGCTTTTGCAAAATCAGCGGGCGTGCTGGCGCACTTTCACTGGAGCCGGGCTGCACCTCGCCATGCTCGGCTTGCGAGACAACCCCCCAAGGCAACACCATAAACAAGGTCAAAAACCAAATAATGCCATATATCGCCAAACCGAAAATGAACCCGATTTTAATCATCTTGCCTCCTAAACGCTGACAAAGCTTACCACGACCATTGGCTTCTTACCCCATCGGCGAGACAATTCTCGCCTTATGGCGACGCTGATATCGTGCTCTGCACGTTCCGGTGTGAGGCGACCGTTTGACGGAATGGCGCGCTCGACCGCATCAAGCGCCCAATCGGTCAATTTCACCACGCCGTCATCTTCCGGCGAGCCGACGAGCTCAACTTCGACCTGCCCGGCCAAGCGATTGCCTGCATCAACCGGAATGGCTACAAAAACGGCGCCATCATAAGAAAGCTTGCGACGCTCTTTCAAAGCCACGGATGCGCCATCGGTCATAATCGCGCCGTCGAGATAAAGCCGCCCACTGGGCACGGCATCAATCACCTCCGTCGGCGCGGGCGCAAGGCGGACAATATCGCCATTATGCACGCGGCACGGCTCTTCAACGCCCAATTCCTTGGCCAAGGCGGCATGGGCAATCAAGTGACGATGCTCACCATGCACAGGAATGGCAGCACGGGGGCGCGCCCATTGATACATATCAATAAGTTCATCGCGGCACGGATGGCCCGAGACATGAATATCCGAACCGTTTGGAGAAATAATCTCGACATCGATTTGCGCCAAGAGATTTTGCAACGCCAGAATTTCCGTCTCATTGCCCGGTATCATTTTCGACGAGAAGATAACGCGGTCGCCTGCCTCTAAAGTTAAATGCGGGTGACGGCCATTGGCCATGCGCCCCAAAGCGGCATTGCTTTCGCCCTGACTGCCCGTGCAGCAAATCAACAATTTTTCCGGCGGCAGATAACCTGCGTCGCTCTCACCAATCAATTCGGGAAATTGTGTCAAATAGCCCGTTTCACGCGCCGCTTGATAAATTTTGTGCATACCGCGCCCTGCCAAGCATAAATGGCGGCCGCTTTTGACCGCTGCTTCAGCAATGCTTGTCAGCCGTGCCACATTAGAGGCAAAAGTGGTAATGACCACCCGCCCCGTGCTTTCATTGACTACTTCTTGCAACATACTGCCGACATCGGCCTCGGATCCGGAACGACCGGGGGTCAGCACATTGGTGCTATCGCAAATAATTGCATCAATGCCGGCATCGCCTAGGTTTTTAAGACGCTCAATTTCCGTCAGGCGGCCAATCACCGGATTGGGGTCAATCTTCCAATCGCCGGTATGCAAAATACGCCCGCCATCAACCTCAATCGCCAAAGCACTCGGCTCAGCGATGGAATGCGTCAGGCAAATATAATCGATGGAAAACGGGCCGATATCGAGATGGGCATCCGGTTCAATAATATGCAATGGCACTTCTTCCATCAGCCCCGCCTCGGCAAGCTTGCCGCGCACCAGAGCAGCCGTGAAAGGCGTTGCATAAATGGGGCATTTCAAGCGAGGCCATAAATGCGCCACCGCGCCGATATGGTCTTCGTGGCCATGCGTCAGCAGCAAGCCGAGCAAATTGTTTTTCTGCTTTTCGATAAAACCGATATCCGGCGTGATGACATCAATGCCCGGGTCATTGTGACGGGCAAAAGTGACACCCAAATCGACCATAATCCACTGCCGTTTGCCGCGCGCGCCATAGCCATAGAGATTGCAATTCATGCCAATCTCACCCGTGCCGCCCAGTGGCAGGAAAACCAGTTCTTTATCGTCTCTGTCGCTCATTCAATCTCGGTCCGGAAAAAATATATCGCCCGCATCAATCGTTTGGATATCGCCCGTTTCCGTCTGCAGCAGCAACGCGCCTTTATCGTCGATACCGGTGAAAATACCCTCGAAAGTCTCATTTTCCAGTCTTGCGACAATCGGCCCACCCAGACCATGCGCAACAGCACGCCAGGTTTTTAAAACCGGCCCAAAACCACCATTACGCCATTGCCGAAGCACATCATCAAAAGCTTGTGCAAGAATTTGCAAAGCCGCCAAATTGCCGGGCGGCACATCCGTGTAGACGGCCAAACTGGTTGCTGGATAAGGCGTGTCATCCGGGTGATGCGCCAAATTGAGGCCGAGACCGATGGCCACCCAATCGATTTTATTGTTGCGCATGGCGCTCTCCAGCAAGATTCCGGAAGCCTTCTTTCCATCAACCAAAACATCATTGGGCCATTTTAAGCTGACTGTGGCGTGCGACCCGATAAACGCGCGCACCGTGCGCTCTAACGCCAAACCGGCGACAAAAGCCAATTGGCCCGCCTTCACCGCGTCAAAACCAATCGGTAGATAAAGCGTCGTCATCAAATTGCCGACCGGCGACCGCCAAGCGCGCCCGCGCCGTCCGCGCCCTGCCGTTTGGCGGTCAGCGACGATCCAAGTCGGTACGGTTTCACGTGTGGCGGCCATGCGGCGCGCTTCCTCATTGGTGCTGTCCACCTCTGTGAGGTGGCGCAGTTGATAGCCCTTGGGTAAATCGGTCACCGATTTAGTCTACGGCCAGTGATAAATCGCCTTGCACCAGCACGACGCTCGCCATATCGGCCAATTCAACCAAAGGCGCCGGATAAATGAAGAACAATAGCGTCAAAGCCGTCATCACGCCTGCCAGAATAGAAAGCTCGCGGGGCATAGGCTCATTAACCTCATCGGCAGGCGTGTCGAGATACATAATTTTGACAATACGCAAATAATAATAAGCGCCGACGACGCTGGCCAAAACGCCGATAATGGACAGTGAATACAAACCCGCATCAATGGCGGCGCGGAACACGAATAGCTTGCCAAAGAAACCGGCCATGGGCGGAATGCCGGCCAGCGAGAACATCATCACCGCCAGACAGAACGCCATGAACGGGCGGGTCTGACTGAGACCCGACAAATCATCAATTCGCTCGACCGGCCCGCTATCGCGGCGCATCGACAGAATACAGGCGAAAGTGCCGACCGTCATAACAACATAAAGCGCCATATAGAGAATGACGCTGGCGACACCGGCGTCGCTGGCAGCGGCAAAGCCGACTAACGCAAAGCCCATATGACCAATAGACGAATAAGCCATCAGGCGCTTAATGTTTCGCTGCCCGATAGCGGCAAAAGCGCCAAGCACCATGCTGGCAACCGCCAGAAGAATGATAATTTGCTGCCATGCCACCAAAGCGTTTTCAAAGCCCGTCATCATAATGCGAAGGAAAATCGCCATGCCAGCCAATTTCGGCGCAGAAGCGAAAAAAGCAGTCACGCTGGTCGGCGCGCCCTCATAAACATCGGGCGTCCACATATGGAAGGGCACGGCGGAAATTTTGAAAGCTAGACCGGCCAGCAAGAAAACCAGCCCCAGAACTTGCGCCATCGGTAGTTGCCCACCTTGCGGTTGGAAAGCAGCGGCAATGTCAGCAAAATTGGTCGAGCCGGAAAAGCCGTAAATCAAAGACGCTCCGTAAAGCAGCATACCAGACGACAAAGCGCCGAGAACGAAATATTTCAGCCCCGCCTCGGTTGAGCGCAGGCTATCGCGATTAATGGCGGCAACGACATAAAGCGCGAGGCTTTGCAATTCAAGGCCCATATAGAGCGCGATTAAATCATTGGCCGAAATCATCATACCCATACCGGCGGCGGCTAGCAAAAGCAGCACGGCATATTCAAAGCGCGCCAATTTTTCGAGCTTCAAAAAGCTTTGCGACATCAAAATGGCAATGCCGGTGGCGATAAAGGTCAGCACCTTCATCAGTGATGCAAAACTGTCCATAATAAACGCGCCGTTAAAGGCGGTGGCTGGTGCATCGGTGGCATAGCTACCTGCGGCGGCTGCGGCCAATGCCAAAATGGCGACAGCGCCCAAATCAACGGTGTGTGTTGCATCAGTTTTGGAAAATGCACCAATCATCAGCAAACCCATTGCGCCGATGAACAAAATCAATTCAGGAAGAATGAGGGTCAGATTGTTCAGCATTATTGTGATCCCCCATAATGCGCCGCCAGCGCCTCTTGATAGTCAGCAACCAGCGCGTCAACCGACGGCGCGGTCAGTTCCAATATCGGCATCGGCCAAAACCCCAAAACAATGGTCGCGACAGCCAGCGGCGCGATAATGAAAATCTCGCGGCGATCCATATCGGCGATTTGCTGCAAACCCTCATGTTCAATCTGACCAAAAGTTACACGACGATAAAGCGACAGCGCATAAACAGCGGAGAAAATTACCCCGCTGGCAGCAAACATGGCCGTCCAAGTGCTGACCTGAAACGCGCCCAAAATTGTCAAAAATTCACCGACAAAGCCGGAAGTGCCGGGCAGCCCGACATTGGCCATGGTGAACAACATAAACAGCGCGGCATAGACAGGCATACGATTGGCCAGCCCGCCATAGGCCGCTATCTCGCGCGTGTGCATGCGATCATAAACAACCCCCACACACAGGAACAAAGCTCCGGAAATCCAACCATGCGACAACATTTGAAACACCGCGCCCTGCACGCCTTGCGTGGTGGCAGCAAAAATACCCATGGTCACAAAGCCCATATGCGCGACCGATGAATAGGCAATCAGCTTTTTCATATCTTCTTGCGCGAAAGCAACCAGTGATGTGTAGACAATGGCAATGGCGCTCATGGCGAAAACCATTGGCGCGAAAAAGTCGGAGGCAATGGGGAACATGGGCAGCGAAAAGCGCAAAAAGCCATAACCGCCCATTTTCAGCAAGACACCGGCCAGAATTACAGAGCCTGCTGTCGGCGCTTCAACATGGGCATCGGGCAACCAGGTATGCATAGGCCACATCGGCATTTTCACGGCGAAGCTGGCAAAGAAAGCCAGCCATAACCATGTTTGCACCGAGGCATCAAAACCATGCGCCATCAGGTCAGGAATATAAGTCGTGCCGGCTTGCCAATACATATAGAGAATGGCCAACAGCATCAGCACTGAGCCGATAAGCGTATAGAGGAAGAATTTGAAGCTGGCATAAATGCGCCGCGCCCCGCCCCACACACCAATAATCAGGAACATCGGGATAAGGCCACCCTCAAAGAAGAGGTAGAAGAGAATAATGTCCATGGCGCAGAAGACGCCAATCATCAGCGTTTCAAGCACCAAAAAGGCCAGCATATATTCGCGCACACGCATTTGAATGGCATGCCAGCTGGCGAGAATGCATAGCGGCATCAAAGCGGTGGTCAGCAAGACAAACAATGCGGATATACCGTCAACGCCCATGGCGTAATCAATCCCGGGCAGCAGCCAAGAGGCGCGCTCGACAAATTGGAAATCAGCCGAACTGCCGTCAAAGCGGCTAATCATGAATAGGCTCAAAATAAGCGTGACAACGGTCGTCCAAAGCGCGACCGCGCGCGAATTGGCGGAAATGGTTTCTTCATCGCCGCGCACCAGCAGAATAAACAATGCGCCGAGCAGCGGCAAAAAGGTGATGGTTGAAAGCAGCGGCCAATCGGTCATGACAGGCCTCCCGTCAGCATCAGCCAGCTTACGAAACCGGCGACACCCAACAACATGACAAAGGCATAATGATAGACAAAGCCGGTTTGCAAGGCCACCATGCGGCGCGCGATGCGCAACACATTGGCGGCAATGCCGTCAGGGCCGAAGCCGTCAATGACATAGCCGTCGCCCCCCTTCCAGAACAGGCGTGCCAGCCATTTGACGGGGCGCACGAAAATGAAGTCGTAAATCTCGTCGAAGTACCATCTATTAAGCAGGAATTTGTAAACCAAATCATGTTGCTCAGCGATTTCGCCGGGCCATGCAGGGCGGTAAATATACATCACCCAAGCCAGCACAAAGCCAGAAATCATCATGATGAGTGGGCTCAACACAACCCAGCCCGGCACTTGTTTCAATTCGACGAGAATTTGGTTGTCGGCCCCGGTGAAAATCGATCCGGCCCAAAAACCGGTTTGTTCACCGCCGACAAATAATCCGGCAAAAACCGCACCGGCAAACAGCGCACCGAAGGACAGAATAACCAACGGTATCAGCATAATGGGCGGGCTTTCATGCACATGGCCCAATGTTTCGTTCGAGCAACGCGCCGTGCCGAAAAATGTCATGAACATTAACCGCCAGCTGTAAAAAGAAGTGAAGAAAGCGGCGACGACCAACAGCACAAAAGCAAACATATGCGGCGCGGCGCTGGCTGCAAATGCGCCCTCAATAATCGCGTCTTTGGAATAATAACCTGCGGTGAGCGGAAAGCCGGTCAGCGCAATCGTGCCGATAAACATCATCAGAAAAGTGGCGGGAATGAGCTGGCGCAAGCCACCCATTTTCCGCATATCTTGCTCATCGCCCATGGCATGAATGACTGACCCTGCCCCGAGGAACAACAAAGCCTTGAAAAACGCATGAGTGAAAAGATGGAACATGGCGGCTTGGTAAGCGCCAATGCCCAGCCCAACAAACATATAGCCCAGTTGCGAGCAGGTTGAATAAGCAATCACCCGCTTAATGTCATTTTGTACCAAACCGACCGTGGCGGCGAAAAAGGCGGTCAGTGCGCCAACGACAACCACCACATTGAGCGCCGTCGGCGACAATTCGAAAAGCGGCGAACACCGGGCCACCAGAAAGACACCGGCCGTGACCATGGTGGCGGCGTGAATGAGCGCCGAGACAGGGGTCGGGCCTTCCATCGCATCAGGCAGCCATGTGTGCAGCAAAAACTGCGCCGACTTGCCCATCGCGCCCATAAACAGCAGCAAGCAAATGGTCGTCAGCATCGGCACGGTCATGCCGAGGAAATCAAACCGCCCGCCCGCCAATGCTTCGGCAGAAGCGAACACCGCATCAAACTGCAAAGAGCCGACGGAGAAATAAATCGCCGCCATGCCGAGAATAAGGCCGAAATCGCCGACGCGATTGACGACAAAAGCCTTAATGGCGGCGGCATTGGCCGAGGCCTTTTTGAACCAAAAGCCGATAAGCAGATAAGAGGCAAGGCCTACACCTTCCCAACCGAAAAAGAGTTGCAGGAAATTATCCGCCGTCACCAGCATCAACATCATGAACGTAAACAGCGACAGATAAGCGAAAAAGCGCGCGCGGTGCGGGTCGTGGCTCATATAGCCGATGGAATAAACATGCACCAGCGACGATACGCCGGTGACAACAACAAGCATGACCGCAGTCAGCGTGTCGATACGCAACACCCAATCAATATCCATCCCGCCTGAACTTATCCAGTCCAGCACCACGACCTTTTGCGTGTCTCCGGCGAGGCCGACATTAATCAGCGATATGCATGATAATATGGCCGACAAAATCAGCAGGCCGGTGGTTACATATTCAGCCGCACGGTCGCCGATAACGCGCCCGAAAAGCCCGGCAATGGCTGCACCGATAAGCGGAAAAAAGACAATGGCGTGATAGGTGCTCATTCGGTTAGCCCCTCATCTGACTGACATCTTCAACGGCAATGCCGCCGCGATTTCGGAAATACACCACCAAAATGGCGAGGCCGATGGCCGCCTCACCGGCGGCAACGGTAAGCACCAGCAACGCGAATATCTGCCCGACCAAATCGCCGAGATATGCGGAAAAAGCGACAAGATTGATGTTCACCGCCAGCAGCATCAACTCAATCGACATGAGAATAATGATGACGTTTTTGCGGTTCAGGAAAATACCGAACACGCCAATGGTGAAAATAATCGCGGCCAGCGTCAGATAATGTGTCAATCCAATCATCTTCAGATCCCCTGCCCCGGCTCAATATCGACATTCTCACTTGCCTCGTCGCGCATGCGCGCCGTCTGGTTGGCTATATTTTGTTTTTTCGGATTGTTTGACGGCACCAGCGTCAGCACAATTGCGCCAATCATGGCGGCCAACAAAATCGCCCCTGCCGCTTGGAAGAAATAAACATATTCCGTGTAAAGCACGCGCCCCAAAGCTTCAGCATTGGTCATACCCTCCGGCGTTGCTTGCGGCAACGGGTTGGCATCGACCAAAGATGATGACGCGCCAAATACTAGCAGCAATTCAAGCAGTAATATCAGCCCGACCGTTGCACCAATGGGCATATATTGCAGAAAGCCCTCGCTCAATTCGGCGAAATCAATATCCAGCATCATCACGACAAACAGGAACAATACAGCGACCGCGCCGACATAAACGACGACGAGGATAAGCGCCAAAAATTCCGCCCCCAACAGCACAAAGAGGCCAGCCGAGTTGAAAAAGGTCAGAATGAGGAACAGCACCGAATAAACCGGATTGCGAGACGAGATGACCATAAAGGAACTGGCAACCGCGACCGTCGCGAATAGGTAAAAGGCGAGTGAGGTAAGTGTCATGGTGCTCTACCGGTAAGGCGCGTCCAATTCGATATTCGTGGCAATCTCAACTTCCCAGCGGTCGCCATTGGCCAGCAGTTTTTCTTTGTCGTAAATGAGTTCTTCGCGCGTCTCAGTCGCGAACTCAAAATTCGGCCCTTCGACAATCGCATCAACCGGACAGGCCTCTTGGCAGAAACCGCAGTAAATGCATTTCACCATATCAATGTCATAGCGCACAGTGCGGCGTGTGCCGTCATTATTGCGCGGCCCCGCCTCAATGGTAATGGCTTGCGCGGGGCAGATTGCCTCGCATAATTTGCAGGCAATGCAGCGCTCTTGCCCGTTCGGATAGCGGCGCAGCGCGTGTTCACCGCGAAAGCGCGGGGATAGCGGGCCTTTTTCATAAGGATAGTTGATGGTCGCTTTGCGGCCAAAGAAATAGCCCATGGCCAGTTTCAGCGCGCCGACAAATTCAGCGAGAAACAATGAGCGTGCGGTTCGGTCTAACCAAGCCATTTGCGTCTCCTATGAAGCCATACCGAAATATTGCAGGAAGCCGGCTGTCAGCACGACCCAAATCAATGTCAGCGGCAGAAACACCTTCCAGCCCAAACGCATTAATTGGTCATAGCGATAGCGTGGCACGATGACTTTGGTCATGGCGAACATGAAGAACATCAGGCCCATTTTCAAAATGAACCAAACCACGCCCGGCACCCAATTAAACGGCGCGATATCGACGGGCGGCAGCCAGCCGCCGAGGAACAAAATCGTGCACATGGCGCACATCAAAACAATATTTGCCAATTCCCCAATCATGAACACCACATAAAGCGTCGAGGAATATTCGGTCATAAAACCGGCAACCAGCGCGCTTTCATCTTCCGGCAAGTCGAAAGGCGGTCGGTTGGTTTCCGCCAATGCCGAGATGAAGAAGACGACAAACATCGGAAAGAGGGGCACGGCAAACCACACGGTTTCTTGTGCCAGCACAATATCGGTCAAATTCAACGAACCGACGCAGAGCAATACGGTGATAATCACCAGCCCGATGGACACTTCATAAGAGACCATTTGCGCCGCCGAGCGCAGTGCGCCCAAGAACGGATATTTCGAGTTGGAAGCCCAACCACCCATAATCACGCCATAAACGCCAAGCGATGAAATGGCGAAAATATACAGAATACCTACATTAATATCGGCCACCGCCCAGCCCTCATTGACCGGAATAACCGCCCAACCCGACAGCGCCAAAAACATGGTGACAAAGGGCGCGAGAATAAATACCGGCTTATTGGCCGTCGTCGGAATGATGATTTCCTTTAGCAAATATTTCAAAATATCGGCAAAGCTTTGGAGCAAGCCGAACGGCCCGACCATGGTTGGCCCTTTGCGCAATTGCGCTGCCGCCCAAATTTTGCGGTCTGCCAGCATGAAGAAAGCCAGCGACACCAACAGTGCCAAAATAATGGCCAGCGAATGCGCCGTCACAATCAAGGCCGGCCAGACATAAGTGTCAAAAAACACACTATCCATCTGTTCCGGTTCCTTCTGCGTCGCTGCGCGCGCCTTTTGCCTTGGCGCAATCAGCCATAATGGCGGAAGCACGGGCAATCGGATTGGTGAAATAGAAATCGCTCACCGCATAGGTGAATGCGTCAGTGCCAAGGCCATCATGCGGCGGCGCTTGCGGCGCATCATTAGCGACAATTTCGTCAAGTTGTGCCAGATGCGGCGCGGTTTCATACATGGCAACACGCAATTCGTTAAGATTGTCATATGGCAAAGTGATGTCGAGACGGGCTGACAAGGCGCGGAAAATCTTCCAATCTTCGCGAGCTTCACCGGGCGGTGTTGCCGCTTGTTCGGTCATTTGCCCGCGCCCTTCCGTATTCACATAAGTCGCTTGTTTTTCTGTATAAGCGGCGGCCGGGAAAATAACGTCGGCGCGATGCGCGCCGCGATCGCCATGACTGCCGATATAAACGACAAAGGCCTCACCCAAAGACGCGTCGGCAATCTCATCAGCGCCGTAAAGAATGACATTTTCAAGCGTGCCGCTTTTTGCCGCCTCTTGCATGGCCGCAACGTCAAAACCGCCCTCGCCGGGCACGAGACCCAAGTCAAGACCGGCAACGCGCGCCGCCGCCGTATGCAGCATATTGAAGCTGGCGCCGGTTTTTTCAGCCAATTCAATGGCCGAGGCCAGAACGGCTGCACCATCGTCACGGGTCAAAGCGCCCTGCCCGACAATAATCATCGGGTTTTCAGCATTTTTCAGCGTATCGGCAAAACTCTGCTTACCCGCCAGTAAATCGGCCAGCGTGTCAGCCCCTGTGCCGATAAACTCGGCCTTATAAGTCAGGTCAACTGCTTCACCGATAGACGCAATTGGGAAATTGCCTGCGAGATAGCGCTTCCGGATACGCGCATTGAGAACAGGCGCTTCGAGCCGCGGGTTGCTGCCGATAAGCAAGAGCGCATCGGCTTCTTCAATACCGGCGATGCTTGCATTGAACAAATAATTGCCGCGCGGGCCTGAGATTTTCGCGCCGTCTTGGCGGCAATCAACGTGCGGGCTTTCGAGCGCGTCCATCAACCCCTTCAAGGCGAATTGACCTTCGGCGCATACCAAATCACCAGCAATCGCCGCCGTTTTTTTGCCTTTGCCTTTTAATTTGCTTTCAACCAAATCAAAGGCATCATCCCAGCTGGCATGCATAAGCTTGCCATTGCGGCGAATAAACGGGCGGTCGAGACGCTGCGTGTTCAGCCCATCCCATACAAAGCGCGACTTGTCAGAAAGCCATTCTTCATTCACATCATCATGGTTGCGCGGCATGATGCGCATGGCTTCGCGGCCGCGAATATCAACGCGAATATTGCTGCCTAGCGCATCCATCACATCAATGGTTTCAGTTTTGCGTAATTCCCAGGGGCGTGCTGTAAAGGCATAAGGCCGCGAGGTCAGCGCGCCGACCGGGCATAAGTCAATCACATTGCCGGACAGCTCGCTGTCCAGTGAGGCTTCCAGATAGGTTGTGATTTCCATATCTTCGCCGCGACCGATAGCACCGATTTCCGGCACACCTGCCACTTCTTGTGCAAAGCGCACACAGCGCGTGCAATGAATACAGCGCGTCATAATGGTTTTGACCAGCGGCCCCATATTCTTGTTTTCAACAGCGCGTTTATTGTCTTCAAACCGGCTTACATCGCCACCAAAGCCGAGGGCTTGGTCTTGCAAATCGCACTCGCCACCCTGATCGCAAATCGGGCAATCGAGCGGATGGTTGATGAGTAGAAATTCCATCACCCCTTCGCGCGCGGTTTTGACCGTGTCGGAGGTGGTGCTGACCACCATATCGGGGGCGACCGGCATGGCGCATGACGCGACCGGCTTGGGAGCGTTTTCAACTTCAACCAGACACATACGGCAATTACCCGCAACCGACAGGCGCTCGTGATAACAAAAGCGCGGAATTTCAGCGCCCGCTTCTTCGCACGCCTGCATAATGGTTGTGCCGGCTTCAACTTCAACCTCAATGCCGTCAACAGTGACTTTCAGCTTATCACTCATTATTCGGCAGCCTCCTGCATCGGGCCGTTGGCCAAACGCTCCTCAATCACCGGACGGAAATGGCGGATAAGCCCTTGCACCGGCCATGCGGCGGCATCGCCCAGCGCGCAAATCGTGTGGCCTTCAATCTGTTTGGTCACCTGCAGCAGCATATCGATTTCTTTCGCCTGCGCGCGGCCTGCCGCCATGCGCTCCAGAACGCGCCACATCCAGCCCGTGCCCTCACGGCATGGCGTGCACTGGCCGCAGCTTTCATGCTTGTAGAAATGCGAGATGCGGGCAATCGCCTTGATAATGTCAGTTGATTTATCCATGACAATCACCGCCGCCGTGCCCAGACCCGACTGCACTTCTTTCAAGCTATCGAAATCCATCAGCACGGTGTCGCAAATCTCTTTCGGCAAAAGCGGCACAGAAGAGCCGCCTGGAATAACGGCCTGCAAATTATCCCAACCGCCGCGCACGCCACCGGCGTGTTTCTCCAGCAATTCCTTAAGCGGAATACCCATTTCTTCCTCAACATTGCACGGGTTATTGACGTGCCCGGAAATGCAAAACAGTTTGGTGCCGGTGTTGCCTTCGCGCCCCAATCCGGCGAACCAGCTACCGCCTCGGCGACAAATGGTCGGCGCAACGGCTATGCTTTCGACATTGTTCACCGTGGTCGGGCAACCATACAGGCCCATATTTGCGGGAAAAGGCGGCTTCAAACGTGGCTGGCCCTTTTTGCCTTCGAGGCTCTCAATCAGCGCGGTTTCTTCTCCGCAAATATATGCACCAGCGCCGTGATGCACATAAATATCGTAATCCCAACCCGAACCGGCAGCGTTTTTGCCGAGCAATCCGGCTTCATAGGCTTCATCAACGGCACGCTGCAGTACTTCACGCTCGCGGATAAACTCGCCGCGCACATAAATATAACAAGCATGCGCGCCCATAGCGAAACCGGCCAGCAAGCAACCTTCCAGCAGCTTATGCGGTTCATGGCGCATAATATCGCGGTCTTTACATGTGCCCGGCTCGGACTCATCTGCATTTACGACCAGATAATGCGGACGGCCATCGCTTTCTTTCGGCATGAACGACCATTTCAGACCGGTCGGGAAACCGGCACCGCCGCGTCCGCGCAAACCGGAGGTCTTGACTTCCTCAATCACCCAATCGCGGCCTTTTTTAATCAACTCGGCGGTATTGTCCCAGTCGCCACGGGCTTTTGCCGAGGCCAAATCCGCCCCTTCAAAGCCGTAAATATTCTGAAAAATCCGATCTTCATCGCGCAGCATTATTTGTCACCCTTCAAAACGGTTAAGCCACCTTCAGGCTCTGACGCGCGACGGCTGTTCTGCGGACCGATCGCGACTTCATTTCCCTGACGCAAATCATTCAGAATCTGCTCGAATTTCTCAGCCGTCAGGTCTTCGTAAAAATCATCATTAATCTGCACCATGGGTGCATTAACACAGGCACCGAGGCACTCGACTTCAAGCCAACTCAGCTTACCATCTTCGGTTATATCACCCTGCTCACCAATCACTTTACGGCACACCCCCTTCAAATCATCAGCGCCGCGCAGCCAGCACGGGGTTGTGCCGCAAAGCTGCACAAAATGCTCACCGACCGGCGAAAGATTGAACATGGTGTAAAAAGTCGCCACTTCGAGGGCGCGGATATAAGGCATGTCCAACATATCGGCGACATGGCGAATGGCAGGTTCGGGCAGCCAGCCACCGGCTTGTTTCTGGGCTTGCCATAAAAGCGGAATGATTGCGCTGGCTTGGCGGCCTTCAGGATATTTGGCAATTTGCCCTTCGGCCCAGCTTATATTTTCGGGCGTGAAAGCAAATTCGCTCGGCTGTTCTTCATTGAGGCGGCGCACACTCATCGGTCAACCTCCCCAAATACAATATCCAGCGAGCCGAGAATGGCTGACACATCGGCCAGCATATGGTCGCGGCTCAAATAATCCAGCGCATGCAAATGGGCAAAGCCCGGCGCACGAATTTTGCAGCGATAGGGCTTATTGGAGCCATCGCCGACCAGATAAACGCCAAACTCGCCTTTCGGCGCTTCCACGGCGGCGTAAACTTCGCCTTCCGGCACGTGATAGCCTTCCGTGTAAAGTTTGAAATGGTGAATTAGCGCCTCCATGGATTGTTTCATCTCAGCGCGTTTCGGTGGCACGATTTTGCCGTCCTGCGCCGACACCGGCCCGTCGGGCATATTGGCGATGCACTGGCGCATGATTTTCACGCTCTCGCGCATCTCGTCCATACGCATCACATAACGATCATAGCAGTCTCCGTTTTTGCCGACCGGCACGGAAAATTCCATGTCGCTATAAGCCTCATAAGGCTGGCTGCGACGCAAATCCCAAGCCAAACCGGCACTGCGCGCCATCACGCCGCTCATGCCCCAATTCATCACATCTTCTTGTGTCACAACACCGATATCGACATTGCGCTGTTTAAAGATACGGCTATTGGTCAGTAGACCTTCGATATCGTCAAGCACGGTGAGGAAGTGGTCGCAAAACGCGTCAATATCGTCGAGCAAATCTTGCGGCAAATCCTGATGCACACCACCGGGGCGGAAATAAGCGGCGTGAAGCCGCGCTCCGCAAGCACGCTCATAGAATATCATCAGCTTTTCGCGTTCTTCAAAGCCCCACGTAATCGGCGTCAGCGCACCGACATCAAGCGCTTGCGTGCAGACATTCATCAAATGATTGAGAATGCGGCCAATCTCGCAATACAGCATGCGGATATATTGCCCGCGCTTGGGCACTTCAATGCCCAGCATACGCTCGACCGCCAAGGCAAAAGCGTGCTCCTGATTCATCGGCGAGACATAATCAAGCCGGTCAAAATACGGCACGCTTTGCAGATAGGTTTTGTGTTCAATCAGCTTTTCCGTGCCGCGATGCAGCAGGCCGATATGCGGGTCAACACGCTCCACGCGCTCGCCGTCCAAATCCATCACCAGACGCAGCACACCGTGCGCAGCCGGATGCTGCGGGCCGAAATTAATGGTAAATTTGCGGTCATCATCGGGGTTTTGAGTGACTTGCGACATCGTTAACCCTCCTGCCCGTCTTGTTCGGCTTTTTCATCGCCCGGCAGCAGACCGGCAGCCTGCGCGCCTTCCCAAGGGCTTTCAAAATCGAAATCACGAAATTCTTGCACCAGTGAAACCGGCTCTTGAATGACTTTTTTGCTGTCATCGCAATAGCGCACTTCAACATGGCCGGTCAGCGGAAAGTCTTTGCGCAGCGGATAACCCTCAAAGCCGTAATCGGTCAGCAGACGACGCAGGTCCGGATGGCCGGAAAACAAAATGCCATACATATCGAAGGCTTCGCGCTCATACCAATTGGCCACATCAAACAGCCCCGTCACACTCGGCACTTGTGTCTCTTCGCCGGCTTGCAGCTTGATGCGAATACGACAATTTTGGGTCATGGAAAGCAAGTGATAGACGACATCAAAACGCAAAGGGCGGTTTGGGTAATCAGAACCACATAAATCCATTAACTGGGTGAAAGCACAGGCCGGATCATCACGCAAAAAACGCAATACCGGTTCGATGTTGCCGGGGTTTACGTCCAAAGTCAGTTCGCCAAAATGCATAGCGTGACCGGCCAGCTTGTCTCCAAGACCGGCAGCAATATGCTCAGCGAGGTTTTGTAAATCCGTCATATTGCGCCCTACCGTTCAATTGTGCCGGTACGACGGATTTTCTTTTGCAACAGCAAAATACCGTAGAACAGGGCTTCCGCCGTTGGCGGGCAGCCGGGTACATAAACATCTACCGGCACAACGCGGTCACAACCGCGCACCACGGAATAAGAATAGTGATAATAGCCGCCGCCATTGGCGCATGATCCCATAGAGATGACGTAGCGTGGCTCCGGCATTTGGTCATAAACCTTGCGCAGCGCCGGTGCCATTTTATTGGTAAGCGTGCCGGCAACAATCATCACATCAGACTGGCGCGGGCTAGCGCGTGGGGCGACGCCATAGCGCTCAATATCGAGGCGCGGCATTTGAATATGCATCATCTCAACAGCGCAACAGGCAAGGCCAAACAGCATCCAGTGCAGCGAACCGGTGCGCGCCCAATTAATCAAATCTTCTGACGAAGCCAACACAAACCCTTTATCGGCCAGCTGGTCTGAAACCTGCTCATAATAAGGATCGGCCATCGGGGCTGGCAGGTTTTTCTTTAACTGACTGAGATCTTGGTCCGACACGGCGCGCTCCTAATCCCAATCAAGGGCGCCTTTGCGCCACTCATAGGCAAAGCCGATGGTGAGCACGGCTAGAAAGAACATCATGGACCAGAACCCAAAAAGCCCGACATCGCCAAAGGCGACAGCCCAAGGGAAGAGAAAGGCCACTTCAAGGTCAAAAATAATGAACAAAATGGCGACCAGATAAAACTTCACATCAAACTTCATGCGCGCATCGTCAAAGGCTTCAAAACCGCACTCATAAGGTGCGTTTTTTTCAGGGTCCGGATTAGACGGCGCGACGAGCGCGGGAACAAGCAAAAGAGCAGCAGTTATGACAGCGGAAAGACCCATGAAAATGAGTATCGGATAGTAACTGACTAGCAAATCATGCATCGCGTTAGCTCTTTCAATTTAGCGGCCAATAAGGCCTGAAAGACTCGCCTTATTGGCGCGGAGTATAGTGACCCTTCGGTGGTTTGCAATAGCAATCCAGGTTCTTTTTTATGGCATTTTTCTTGGCCGTTTTCCGCCCCAAAATGGACAATGCGTCCATTTGTCAACGTCCGTTTAGAAGCGCCATTTCAGCGCCAGCGCCACAGAATTTCCGTCACTGTCATCATCGCCGGTGACGCTCTTTAAGCTGAAATTGGCGGTGATGTCATCATTGACTTCGTAATCGACACCGAGCGCGATTGAACTGAGCGCAACAGCCGCCATATCAATTGAAGCCAATTGTGCAGCCCCCTCGACAGAATATGAAAAATCAAGCCCCGATCCGGTGTCGAAAACACTATGTTCCAGTTCAAGAAAGCCGCGAATGTTTTTGCGCGAATAAGGATTATAGCGTTCATATTCAAACTTCAGACGCCCACCGACCGAGGTGGATTGCAAATCGCTTTCGGCGGCTGAAATATAAGTTTGTTCATTATACCCGTCATTATTCTCATCATGCAGAGAACCGCCGAGGCCAAGTTCGAGATTTATCCGATATGGGTTGCGCCGCGTCAGCCGTCCCTTTTTGCCCCAAATACGCATGTCAAACAGAGCCTCAAAAGCGGCATCAAGATAGATTGTATCGAAAGAGGATTCGAGGTTGAAGCGACCGCTACTGACCGTATTGGACAATACAAGCCGTGACATATCGGTTTGGGCGATACCGGTGAGTGCCATGGCCGAGAAAGAGAACGGGCCAATAGCCAATAAATCGCTGAACCCCAGACCGACACCTTGATAGCTCTTATCAAAAGTGAAGATATTATTATCAAGCTCGAAAGAGCTTTCTTGCGCCGTCAGAATAAGCTCAGCCTCAAACCAGCCAAAAATGGATTGCTGAAAAGTCTGCACGAACCCCGAGCGGTCGCCCTCCAGAGTAAACTCACGGTCAGTGCGGCGCTCATTTTCTAACTCTTCGGCAAAGGCAAATGAGCGAACGCCGCCTTTATCGTTGAAACGTCCCAAGCGACGCCAGATATTTCGCGTGCCTTGGGCATGGTGGGCATGAATAAGCGGCACTGCCTGCAAATTTGTCGTGGCCGGGGAAAACCCGCTGCCATCTGTTTTCTCGACATTATTCAAAAAGAACCGGAATTGCTCGGTCGGAAACTCGTAGTAATAGCTGGCATTGTTTACACCGCTTACATTGACCCTGTGCTTTTGCTCTTCCGTGTAATTTGTTGCCGTATCCAATGGGGCGATTGTGCCAGCAATAATCGCGCCATCGGACAAATTGACGGTTGATCCACGCCCCTCCAAGGCAATGGCAACAGGGTTAGCCCCACCCGCCAAAACCGAACCTGAAATACTGATAACCGAAGACGCGCCGGCCAAAATCGCAGGGGATGCCGTGGCGCTGATAATGCCGCTATTGGCAATGGCTGCTTTGGCACCGCTCATATTGACGGCATGGGCACCATTATCGGCAATAATTAAGCCGGCATTATTGAGCGTATAAATTTGTCCGGTTGCCGCCCCGATATCGGTCTCAAAAGCATCGGAAGCAGCGCGAATAATGCCGGTTGCCGTATTGGTGAATTGCGGTGCCGGGGTTCCCGCATCGACAACGAAATTGCTGAAGCGCACCGCATGCGTGCCGCTTGCTTCAATGCGCCCACTATTGCTGAACACGGTTTCGTTGCCGCCCCAAGTTGAAAATGCCGTATTGCCCGCCGTCACCTCAATCGTGCCGCTGTTGACCACATTCACCGCATCGGTGAAACCCGACAAAATCACAGCATCTCCACTGCGGGCACTGATGGTGCCCAAATTGTCGAAATCAAGCGATGGGATTTCCAGTTGGTGGTCAGCATAAATGGCGTTGCTGCCATTTGATGAAATCGTGCCGGTGGCAGCATTTTCAATTGCCAACTCACCGCCGAAGTCGGTGAA
>MDTG01194997.1_pt1 | contig 58359 bp, 54 predicted proteins | sample 811421 | NCBI WGS metagenome assembly MDTG01 (sample SAMN05326645, study PRJNA326480) | marine metagenome | isolation source: seawater | place: Pacific Ocean: South East | collected 2011
AGCCACTTGCTTCTCCAACTCATCGAGCTTATTGAGCAAAGCCAGTTGCACACAATACACCGGGTGGCCTTTTCTTTTTTGTACCTCAAAGGCACTATCACTAAGCAATGCATACCGCTCCATCAGTGGCTTGCAATCGCTCAGTAGGGCGTAGCCAATATGCCTAATGCCTGCACTTAATAGCTGATAATCATAGGCCTTAATCATATATTCATCGCATCGGCCACAGGTATAAAAGTGTTGCTTAGCAACTTCTATATTGCCTTCCACGCTATATTGATATAAGGCTGCCTTTTCATTAATAAAGAAAAATTCTGCCCTTACACTCTCTTGGAACAAGCTTTGATTCAATGATTTTCTAATCAGACCATACTCCCTCTCCTGATACTCCTGATGTACTTCAATAAGTCGCTTGCGATAATCCATTTCCATACGCCTAAACTAGGAAGTACTCATTTACCTTTGTACTTATCAGGCATAAATACACCTACCGCCTGGGAAATTATCGAGTTTTTAACACACATATCCATTGAATAATTATATCTATGGGGGAGTGTTTCTCTATATTAAAACGATAGTTAAAGCACTTACTAAAGAAGTACTATGGAGCTTTGCTGTAAAAGCTTACGATGCTAAAACATACTTGATTCAGCAGCTATAATTTACTTTCTAAAGATTTTATAGCCTATACCCATTTGAAAGAAGGGAAAACCATCGGAGTGGGCATAACCAAGTTCAGCAGCCACCTTGGTGGAGACATCATAGCTCATTTGAATGGAGGGTAAAACAGAAATAAAATATTGGTTGTGTACCCCTGTTCTAAGCCCCACACCTACATCGAATCGCGAGCCATCGAACACTGAATAGTTAAACTGCAAACCGGAAAATGTATTCGCCTCTCGCTCGGCACTCCCTATAGCTGTAAGATATACATAGCCCATGGAAAAGCGCTGTCCCAAATTAAGCGATACGGAGGGGCCGGTATTCCAACCATTTACAGATCTGGTGGTTATATTCTTGAGTGAAACTGAAAACCGATCTTTCTGAGGTTTGTTTTGCCGGTAAAAGCTCTGGGCTTGTACCCCAAAGCTCAACATGAGCAGGCTTGCTAGAACAATGAATTTGGCTTTCATGGCTGATGTGGTTCAATTCTTACCTCTAAATTCGCCAAATGCCTACCCCATTTTCTACGCAATGCCCGATGCTTAACATTTAGGTGTTTTACGCAAGAGGTTAGCCCCTTGAAATGACCTTAAAATTAAATATTAAGCTTAATTTTGCAGATTAGTCTTTCTTAAATCTTTATGCCTAAATCCATCTTCAAGCTTTACGAAGAACTCTTCTCCAAATCTGTTTTTGCCATTGCGGTCACATCCTACGAAGGCATACCTGTATTTGTAAATTCCAAGTTCTGCCAAATGATGGGTTATTCGGCAGAAGAACTGACAAGCATGACCTTTTCGGAGTTTACACACCCGGACGATGTGAATAAAAACCTGGAGGTTTTTGAGAAGCTAAAAGCCGGTGAAATAGAAAGCTACAGACTGGAGAAAAGATACATTCGCAAAACAGGAGAAGTTATTTGGGCAGAGCTAACCGTAGAGCTACTGGAAAACCGGGTAGATTCGGGCTACATAAGAACTTACATACTCGACATTACCGAAAAAAAGAAGAAAGAGGAAGCCATGGCCAAGCAGGAGCTGGTTTTCCACGAGGTATTTCACAATATGTTTCAGCTTATGGGGCTAATGGAGCTTGACGGTACACTTATAGAAGCAAACCAAAGTGCTCTGGACTTTGTGGGCTACAAAAGAGATGAAATTGTAGGCAAGAAGTTCTATGATGCACCCTGGTGGGCCTGGAATGACGAAATACGCTCACAAATCATTGACGCTATTGACAGAGCTTCTCAAGGCGAATTTGTTCGTTTTTATACAGATATTTTGGGCAACAAGGGTGTTGAAACCATCGATTTTTCCTTGCGCCCCATAAAGCAGGGCGGTAAGGTTGTGCTGCTTATTCCGGAGGGGCGCCCAATTCCTCAGGAAAAGGAAATCGAAAAAGAGTTATTGGCTAAAAACCTGCTGCTTGAAAAGACAGAAAAACTCTCGAAAACAGGCGGCTGGATTTTGCAAATCAAAGACCTGGATTTAAAGCTCTCAAACAACGCTTACGAACTTCTGGGTTTACCAAGAAACAAAAAACCAACCCTAAAGGATGTTCAGGAACGAGTTCACCCGGAAGACCTCGATCATTTTAACATGATTGTTCAGAAGGCTTTGGAAGACAAGCAGTCTTGCCAGCACCAGTATAGAGTGAAAACAGAAACAGGCTGGAGACACATAAAGAGCTATGGAGAACCTCGCTTCAATAAGAAAGGAAAGGCCATATCGCTCAATGGAGCCATTATGGACATTACTGCGGAAATGGAGTCCGAGCAGAAACTGCAAAAAATCAATGATGAGCTTAACAACAAAGTGCAGGAATTGCGTCAGTTTGCCTACGTAACCGCCCACGATCTTCAAGAACCACTACGCACTATTATCAGCTTTATTCAGTTGCTCAAGGCTACACTCAAAGATGCCAATATTCATGACGATACCGAACTGTATACCGAATACATAGAAAAAAGTGCCAACCGACTAAAAAATCTTATCAAAGACCTCCTGCATTTTAGTCAGTTAGAAAATCAAAAACTCACGTTCGAAAGGGTGAACCTTCAAAAGGTATTTCATCAGGTGAAGGCCGATTTGCACAACCTCATAAAAACCACCAATGCGTCTGTAGAATGTTCGGAGCTACCTCAAATAATTGCCAACGAAACGCGCATCAACGTACTTTTCCAAAATCTAATTAACAATGCCATAAAGTTTAGAAGGCAAGGTATTAGGCCCCAAATAAGAGTAGAATACACCCAGAATAATGACTTTCACTACCTGTCTTTTTCTGATAACGGAATTGGAATTGACAAAGAATATCACCAATATGTATTTGAGATCTTCAAGCGCCTGAGTAGTAGGGAAGAATATGAAGGCACCGGAATAGGCCTTGCCATGTGCAAGAAAATTGCAGATCAGCACAACGGAGTCATTGATGTGGAGTCGGTAGTGGATGAGGGAACGACCTTCCGGGTGGCTATTTCAAAAAAACTAACATTAAGCTATTGAAAACGCTGTTAATAGAAGATAATCCTGCCGATGTAGAATTGCTGAAAATTGCTTTCGAACAAACGCAGATCGACACGGATATCATTGTAAAAACAGATGGACAAGAAGCGATAGATTACTTGTTTGAGTTAGCCGAAAACCAGCCGGAAAGTGAGTTTCCGAGCCTTATTTTTCTCGATCTAAACCTCCCCAAAAAGAGCGGAAAAGAGGTACTCAGACTGGTAAAAAAAGACGAAAAGTTAAGAGGAGTACCCATTATAGTAATGTCTACCTCCGACTTTAGAGAAGATGTGGAGCTATGTTACAAGCTCTATGCAAACTCTTATCTGGTAAAGCCCAGCGATTTTAGCATGTTTATGGATATGGTGGGTTCTATTAAAGAGTTTTGGTACAACAAGTCGGTACTTCCTTAGACTCACTCTTTTAAAGACAAAAAAAGAGGTGCCATTTTCTGCTCGGCACCTCCAATTGAACAACACCCAAAAGCCAAATTGGTATTGTATCTTTAAACTCTTTCGTTAATGTAAATCCGTATGTCATGTGGGGCCGTTTCATTGCCTCCAAAGTATGGAAACAACAGGTAGTAAACGCCCAACTTATCTTTCACTTTTCGTTCCATAGTAACTGTATGGTCTCCATTTACTGCCAACTCATACGATTCATCGGTTAGGTTAATCTGAAACAATGCGTTGGCTCCTATCTGCAGATCTGTTATATATTCAAAATTCATCTGACCATTTTGATAGGCATACGCAAATATTTCAACCTGATCTTTCTGGGCACTGTATCGCCAACCAAACCGTATGCTGTTGTCATGGTGCATACTATTAGCATCGGCAAACCCAAACAGCTTGTTAATATCTTCCTGGTTTTTGTTGCCCAGGTTATAACGGGCCGATTCGTCAAATCTTGCCGTAAAACGCAAGGTTGAAGACTTTAAGGTTCTGAGCTTATCGCCAACAAACCCTGCGACCACCTTACTATCGTGTCGGCCTTCTTCTATAAGGTACACCTGCTCCGGATTTTCATAAAGCTCGGAGCAATCTTGTACCAGCAGGCCCAAAAGCAGTGCAAACACTAGCTTTTTCATGAAACTACTTTTAGGCTTGTGTTAGCACGAGTCATGGTTACATGAAACACGGCATGTCCATCTTCATGAATCGAAGCTGTGAGTTGTGCCTGGCTATTGGCCAGCAAACGCTTCACTAAGCCCAATCTCAAAGGCAAACCTTCGATGAGGTATTCTTCAGAGAGCTTTGAAAATGGCTCAAATATGTTTTCCAGGTCTTGCTCGGCAATTTTGAGTCCGGGCACCTCAAAAGTAAGCTCTACCTCATGCTCATTGGGGTTAATACCCAGCTTAGGCATTTCGCTTCCCTTAAATTCCAGAGCCAGACTCACCAGTCTTTTCAGACCTTTCATGAAAGACTCGTTATCTATACGCACCTCAACATGCTGCTGAATGCCCACAAAATCGAATTTCTTAAACGGATAGTAATTTTCGAACGAAATAGTAAGCTCTTTGAAAATATCGTCTGAACCATAGGAGGTAATATCTACTTTAGGCTCCGCATTGCTGAGCTCCATTAAAAGCAAGGTATCTTCTACCAGTCCAGCCGCTTTTTTAGACTCATTAACAATTCGGTTAATGTATTTTGAAAACAGCTTGAGCAGGTCTTCGCTTTTGTGCTCCATGATTTCTTCCATCATCTGAGCCGTCATTTCTATAGCATTGAGCGGAGACTTAAACTCGGCCGACATGTTGGTAAGCACCTTAGAGGTATTGTTACCAAATTCTATATGCTTAGTTTCTTCTGATTGATTTTTTTGTACAGCGTTCATGACTCCCTCCTTTTAGTAAATGTTCCAGATTAATTTTACACTCATTGCGCGTTCATTGCTCTTGCCGTATTCGAACCCGAGCTTGGTGTTCCAGGCCAGGTTTACCCTGCCCTCAACTCCGAAGTAAGGTTTCTCGAACTGGGCATCGAGCGCGGCCATTCTAAAGGTGGGGCCCACCTGAAAACAGTCGTTTACCGGCAACATAATGGCCGTGTAAAGTCCTGCCCATCGGGTGTCCATGTAAGAACCTTCTTTAGACTTGTAATCTCTGGTGTGGAAATAGCTGAAGTTGAATACCTCTTTGAAGTTCACTCCGAGTGAAAATCCGTAAAGAGGATTGTCGCCATAAGTGGCAACTGTGGGGGCTACTTGAAAACTGAAGTCTTTTTTCCCCTGGTGCTTATAATAGTACGTTTGGGAAAATGCAGTGCTACAACCGAGTAGCAAGACTGCAATACACATTAACTTTTTCATGGCTTTTGGATTTCAATTGTGTTATTCTTTCAACACTAAGGTCACCATCTGCCATGGCTAATATGTGAGTGAAACAAGGCTTGTAAAAAACCAGAAAAACACCACTATGGGGTGGTGTTTTCTGTAATGGATTGTTGTAAAAATTTCACTTAGTAGGGCTTTGTAAGATCACCTACAAAATCTAGGCAATTCCCTTAGAACCTAAATATCCGAGAAAAGACGCTTTTCCACTGCCCAAATGGCCAATCCGGCCATATTCTTATGCCCCGTCTTTTCCAATAGGTTTCGTTTATGGGCTTCTACTGTTCTTATGGAAATAAAAAGCTCATCGGCAATTTCCTGATTGGAGTATTCTTTTACTATAAGATGCAAGACCTCTTTTTCTCTTCGGGTAAGGGGTACATCTACCACTACTTTTTGCGATGATGTTTTTTCTCCTCGCAGATAGTCCATAATGGTATTGGTTACCTGTGGACTATAGTAGCTCTTGCCTTCGTGAACATCGAGAATGGCCTGAATAATTTCCGATTGGTTGGCGGTTTTCAGTACATATCCATTCACTCCATAGTTAAGCATTTTCTTAATATGCTGAGTTTCACTCAACATAGTGAGAGCTATAATCTTGAACTGATAAGTCATTTCTTTGAGCCGCTTCACCAACTGAATACCATCCACCTGTGGCATTACAATATCGGTTAGCAGAATATCGAAGTCAGGATTTTCCTTGATTCTCTGGAGCGCTTCTTCTCCATGATTGGCATGGTTTACCACCTCAAACCTATCGTCTTCAGAAATGTAGGCTTCCAGTGCATCTCTGATCATTTTATGATCATCTACCAAGAAAAGTCTAATCTTACTCATAATACAGTATGTCTTTAGTGAATGGAAATTCTATCATAATGGTTGTACCGTGCCCTACATGGGAATCTATATAAATTTCGGCCCCAAAGGACGATACTCTATTTTTCATATTGGCTAGCCCAAAACCACCTTTACTTTGACTCAACTTACTGGCATCGAATCCTTTACCGTCATCTTCAATAGTCAATTGCACTACATCGCCCAGCTTCATGTATTGTATGGTTACATACCTGGCCTCTGAGTGCTTGAGTATGTTATTGGTGGCTTCTTGTACTATCTTATACAAGCTGGTATCTATAGGTACTCTAAGCCTGATACCTTCCATGTTGGTCAGAAACTCAAACTCTACCTGACTGGATTGGTTCAAATCGCTGATGGTATCTTTTACTACCGAAACAAAGCCAAAATCTTCTATGGCCTTCGGCATCAGACTGTGAGCAATAGCCCGCGAATCGTTGAGCGACTTTTTCAGGTAGTTGTACCCTATATCGAACTTGTTCTTCACTTTATCGCTCAACTTGGCCTTTTCCATACGCACAAACTCCAAATTTAGAGAGGCAATGGTAAGGGTTTGCTGAAGGCTATCGTGAATTTCTTTAGAAATTCTTGATCGTTCTTGGTCCGAAGCTTCCATTACAGCATTGAGAATTCGCTCTTCCGAACGAACCCTATCCGTAATATCGTGAATAAAGCCTTCCAAAACATACTCGCTGCCTTCTTTATACACCAATTTGCCGGTGTTACTCACCCAAATTATCTTTCCGTCTTTGGTCATCATGCGGAAAGTATATGAATACTCATTTTCTTCTTTGAGCACGTTTTTGAGAAACTGAATGCTGCTCTCAAAATCTTCTTTATAAATGACCTGCTTTAAGAACTTCTCATGACCAATTTCTTCAATCTCATTTACCGAGTAGCCCAGCAGCTTGTGTAGGTATTCGGAGATAAACTCTATTTGGCTTGAAGGAAATTTGAGGCGATAAACGATGCCCGGCAATGAAGAAACTATGTTTTGAAACTGCTGGGACTGTTCCTGAATAAGCAATAGTGCCTTTTTAATGGCCGTAACATCTTGCGCAATACCAATGTGTCTTTTAGGTTCTCCATTGGCATCGTACTCTACCCGGCTCTTGGCAAAGAGATATCGTACTTCGCCCGACTTGAGTACAATGCGGTATTCACATTCGTATTTGCCCGTCTTGAGCGACTCTGCAAACTTAGCCACCTGCATTTCGCGATCATCCGGGTGGGTATATTCCAGCCACTCCTGCACAGGCACTCCGTCTTTTCTTTTAAGGCCGTACAGTTCGAACATGACATCCGACCACCAGGTTTCTTCAAACTGCATGTCGTATCGCCAGGTACCAATTCGGCCTACATTTTGCGACTCTTCAAAGGTTTCGAGTGTGTTGAGGTATTCTATTTCCAGTTCTTTCTTTTTAACCAGCGAATGTAGCAAGTTGGCATAGTTGGTGAGCAGTTCAATGTCTCTGGTACTGTACTCAGCTACTTTGTTACCAACACCTAAAATAGCCACCACTTTGTTGCCATCTATTATAGGTATCTCAAGGTCGCGATTTAGTTGAGGGTGACCTTCCGGTATTCCCTTATCGCTAATTTGTTCTTCCTGACTATGAATTACAGGCTTGCGTTTGTCTATACAGTCTTTCCAAATACCCGCTTCTTCTATCTCATAATCGGGGATTCTCTTCTTTGTGTTGGAAGCAGAAACACCCTCCTGACTCCACTGCACAAACTTAATTTTACCCTCGTCTTCATCTACAAAATGATAGAACCCACAGTTAGAGTCGAGTAGTTCTACTGCATATTCCACTCCACGCTGAATGAGTTCTTCAAGGCTTTTCTGGTAGGCTTCGTACAGTTTTACGGTAAAGCTCAAAAATTCATTGAACTTGTGCTGCTCAGTTACATCGCTAAAGGTAGACTCAAACAAATACGGAGCACCATTCTTAAAAACTGTTTGCACGTTAAAATTGAGCCAGCGTTTCTCACCGCTCTCGGTGTTGAAAAGCACCTCAATATTATGTCGGGTTTTGTTTAGGTCGGAGACCTCAAAAAGATTGCTGGAATGGGGTATAAAATTATTAATGTTTTTACCGAGCAATTGCTTTTGCGATGGTCTACCCAAAATACGGGCACCCTCCGGGTTTAGCTCAAGAATTTCTCCGTTGGTATCGACAAGAATATAGCCCTCCTGAATGTTTTCGAAGATACTTCGATACTTGTTTTCCGACTCTTCCAGAGCTTTCACTGCCTGATACTCCTGGGTAATATCGCGTAAGAAGGCCATTACATACTCTCCATCTTTCAGCTCAATTTTGTTGAGATGAATATTGGCAATTATGGTATTGCCCTGGCCGTCTTTGTAATACCAAATAAAGTTCTCATCCTTCCTTACCTCTAGTTGGCCCACATGATATTTGGTGGCTTCTTCAGAGGTTCTCCCTCCCGGCTGGTGCGAAGGAGACAGTTCCCACATGGCTTTATTGTTGAGCTCAGAAATGGGCATATTGAATATTTGACTCATTCGCTTATTGCAGTCTACAAAGCGATAGTCCTTGAGCAGTGCTATACCTATTGTGGCGTTTTCCAACAATACCCGGAATCTTTGCTCGCTTTCGGCCACCAAGCGAACGGCTCGTTTATGTTTTAAAATAAGCCCCAGGTTTTCGGAAATGGCATCCATCAGAGAAACTTCCTCAGGCAGAAAGTTAATTTCTTCTCCTTCTGAATTTCTTTTGGCAATGGCCACGGCTACCTCTCCTACTACTACACCATCCATTCGCAACGGAGAGCTATACCTGTTTTTGTAGGTGAATTTTCCGCTATTGAATTTATTATCATCAAAAATAATTTGTGCCTGCGTACACTCCGGATACTGAAAAGCTGGTGGAATAAGCTGAACGGCCTGGCGCAACAAGTCTTCTTTGGAAGACAGCCCCGACTCGGCCAGATGAGAAATACCATAGAGGCACTTAGCCTCCTTTACGCGCTCCTTCAAATCGAACACCAGTTTCTCATTCTGCCGTTTGGCCTCCATTTCTGCATTCACGTTGGTAGATACACCAATCCATGAGATAATGTTCTGATTCTCATCTAATATTGGATTGGCCTTAACACTCAACCACTTGTACTTGCCCGAAGCGTCTTTGTGGCGTTCCAGGTTAAAATAGGAAGACTTGTTGGCCAGTGCTTCTTCCCATTTAAGGCGGGCCTGCTCCCGATCGTCTTTATGAAGCCCGTTTCTTCTTCCCTGATGGTAGTACTTTATGTTATCTCCATAGAAGTGTCGGCCGGCTTCATTAATGTAATTCGTTTTTCCTTGCGAATCGGCTGTCCATAGAATGTGTGGTAAAAATTCAGACTGCATTCTGAACTTGCTCTCACTCTCCTGCAGGGCAAGTTCATTCAACTTCTGCTCTGTTACGTTTCTCACCAACATGGTTACTCCGTTGAACATGCCTTTTTGGTCGTGCAGAGCGGAAAGTTTGGCATCGAACCATTTGGTTTTTGCTCCAAACTGTATGCTATAGGTAATGGATTCGGTCTGGGAAGACTCCTTAATTCTTACAAAGGCTTCTTTCACCAGCTGACTCACATCATCGGGCATAAAGTCTGCTATTTTTTTGCCAATCATTTTGGCTGGTACGGCCAGCAAATCACCGGGGTCTCCACCAGGAAAAACCTCTTTGTAGCGAAGATTTCTGTCTATTATAATGACTATATCATCGAACGAGTCGAGAATGGACAATAGCTTTTCTTTCACTTCGTGGAGCTCATTCTCGGCAATTTTTCGCTCGGTAATGTCGTGATACACCCCCAAAACAGAATCAGGGTTACCTTCTGGGTCGTAAGTAGTTTCCCAGGAATCTTCAAAATAGCGCACCTCTCCGTTCGGCAGTAAAGCCTTAAACTCTACATGAGTGTTTTTATGGCTTTTTCTCGATTGTTTAATGAGGTCTCTAAGGCGCTTTCGGTCGTCTGGGTGAACCAACTTAAAAAACACCTCTCTGGAGGGTTGAATCTTTTTGTCTAAATGGAATAACTCATAGGCCGAGTCAGACCAGGTGTAGTTATCGGTTTTATAGCTGTAAGTCCAGTGGCCAAAGTTGGCAATTTTTTGAGCAGCCTGAAGCTTGGCCTGCCGATCTTTAATTTCCAGCTGATGCCTTCTGCGCTCGGTAATATCCGTAAATATGGTACAGGTTTTAAGCTCGTTGGTAGCCTGATCTATAAGCGGAAATGAATCTATCAGGATCCAGACAATGGCTGACTTTCTAGGATTGAAAATCCCCACAATATCGCCCAATACCGGCTTTTTAGATTCGACCACCTTGGCCGAAGGCATGGCTGTCCAATCGAGCTGATTGTGGTCTTCATCGATAAAATACCAATCAGGATCTTTCGCTCCCTTAGTGTCGAGCACCTCACGGTCTAAGCCTAAAATTTCCGCAGCCTTTTTATTGGAGTCTAGAATTTGCCCTTCCGAATCCTGGTATACAATACCCACAGTGGCATTGTCAAATATGGTTCTGAATTTGAGTTCGCTTTGCTCCAGGGCAATTTGTCGCTCTTTTTCCTCCGTAATATCTTGAACTAAACCCAATACGCCTAGCAACCTACCCTTGGCGTTAAACTCGGGGTCGCCTGTCACTTTTACCCATCGTACTTGTTTATTCTTTTCTACCCTGTGTAAAAACTCAATGTGCTGACCATCGCACATTTTTTTGAAGTCGGTAATAAAGAGCTCTCTATCTTCTCCATATATAGCATCCAGAATAGTTTCCCGATCAATTTTCTGCTCTGCCGGAAAGCCCAGTATGGCTCGGCACTTAGGAGAAACGTAAGTAAATTCTTCCTGCTCTAAATCGAAATACCAGCTACCAATACGACCCAACTTCTGGGTTTTCTGAAGCTGTATTTTCTCAAATCTTATTTTTTCTTCTTGCTCTTTGAGGGCCGTAATATCAACATGCACGCCCAGCACTTTAATAGGGTTGCGCTGGCTATCGTACTCCATTATTTTACCCGTATCATAAATCCAGATGTAGTGCCCTTCTTTGTGCTGAATACGGTATACGGCCTCGTACTTATCTGTCTCTCCTTTTACATGCTGCTCTAGTTTGGCCAAAGATTCAGGAAAGTCTTCCGGGTGAATTCTGCTTCTTGAAAAGCCCAGCGATTTGTCTAACTCAGACACTTCGAAGCCAAGCATTTTGGCGTACTCAAAGTTGTAGAGCATTTCGTTGGTTTTCAGGTTCCACTCCCATGTACCCAGATTGGCGGCCTCAAGCGTGAAGTCGAGACGCTCTTCCATGGCCTTCAATTCTGTAATGTCTTCCTTAACTGCCAGAAAATTAACTATTCGGCCGTTTTCGTCTTTTATTGGGCTTATGATGGCCTTTTCGTAGAGTAGAGTACCATTTTTGCGTTTGTTTATGAAATTACCGGACCAGGTATCTCCTTCTATAATAGTATCCCAAAGTTGTTTAAATACCTCCTCGTCTTGACGACCCGACTTTAAAAGGCTTGGTTTTTTCCCTATTACCTCTCTTTTGGTGTAACCGGTCACCTCCACAAACCTGTCGTTAACATATTCTATGTTTCCGTCAATATTGGTAATGAGGATAATATTGGCAGACTGTTCTACAGCTGCGGAAAGTTTTTCGAGCTTAGCGCTTTGTGTGGTTACCTTTCTTCTGAGTTCTATGCGTTCCAGAGAGAATATGAGGGACTTCTCGATCTGGGTAGGTGACATCTCGTGCTTTGAAAGGTAATCTTGCGCACCCAATTGTATGGCTTCTTTGGCCAAATCGAGGCTCTGATTACCACTTAAAACAATAAGGCATATGTCAGGAAAATTATTAACAATTCGCTCTACCCCTTCTAACCCTTTGATACCCGGCAAACCCAGGTCTAGAAACACCACATGAAAGGTTTCCTCTTCGAGCCACTCCATACCCACCCAAAAGTCAACCACATGTTCTATTCTAAACTCCTTGTCATGATCGAACATCGATACATATTCTTGTAAAAGAATGGCATCGGTATGATTATCTTCTATGTGGAGTATTTTGGTCATAGCAGGAATCTGTATTTTCCCTCGAAACGTTTAATCCTAAGCTCTAAAAACTCAACCCTTAGCTCAGATAGGTATAATTTAAGGGTTTAATGCCCGATAAAAAATAACTACCAGCGATATTTTCTCTATAAAATGCAATTGCTTACGCCAAATCGATTCCGAGGTTGAGTCTCATCGCTAACCGGCCATCTGAATTACCAGATCTGCCTAGTTATGGAAAGTGTGCAATTACTTAGATTAAATTCGAATTCCTGTATGTGATTCTCTGTGTAATGGATGTAGGTGATTCACGTAGTTTTTAAAACACTCCTAAAGACAGGCCCGCCCACTGAAAAATCTATAAAATGGTCAAAAAAACATTCAGAACTATTTTTTGGGTAGCTTAAAGAAGAATGTGGTGCCTTCTCCTTCAGTAGATTCATACCATATATCTCCGCCTCCCTTAGAAATTATGCGATGAGCTATAGCCAGCCCCATGCCTGAACCCTGCACTTCTTCGCCAGCGAATCGCTTAAAGATTACAAACACATCGTTTTTGTAAATTTCCGGGATACCAATACCATTATCTTTTACGGAAAAAGTGACAAACCCAGGCGATTCTAGAGCTTCAATATGAATTTTGGGTTTACTACTTTTATTGTACTTCAACCCATTGTCTATCAGGTTCATGAGCAACCTCTCAAAAAGGCTCTGCTGAAAGGATATTTCCGGCATGGACGAGTACGTTACGGTAGCATTGTGTTCATATATTTTTTTGCGCAATAGCTCCAACACATTTTCCAGAGCCGTTTGAGTGCTAAATACAACCGAAGGATTCTTGGAAGTATTTACTCTGGAGTAAGCCAACAAGTCATTGATCATACGTTTTATCTTGCTGGTTCCTCCCAAAATATACTCCACAAACATTTGAGATTTATCGTCCAGATTGGTTCCCAGGCGGGTTACTAAAAGTTCGGTGAAGGCCGAAATGGTTCTGATGGGTTCCTGTAAATCGTGCGATGCCACGTAAGCGAACTCCTCCAATTCTTTGTTGGATCTCTCCAACTCACGGTTGAGCTGATTGAGCTCGTGCTGATTTTTGTACAACACAGTAATGTCTAATATTCCTCCACCAAGTTTCACCAACCGATTGTGCCTGAATATGGGCTGTGCAAAAATACGCACCTGTTTTTTGTTGCCATTGGCAGTTATTATCTCCAGTTCCAAATCGAAAGGAGTACCATCTACCAGACCGGCTTTAAGAGCTTCTCTAAGTTTGGGGCGATCGGCAGAGGTATAGAAGCTTAGTGTCTGCTCCAGGTCTGGTGCCTCGCCTATGTCTAACTCATGGATCGTAAACATTTCGTCAGACCAGTACATGGTATGGCTTAAAAGGTCATATTCAAAACCACCCACATGCAGGTGTTCTCCAACTCTCTTCAGTACCTCCAACTGATGCTGAATGGAGGTATCCATATTTACTTTTTCCGTTTCATCGGTTAGTATGAGTCCGTAGTAGTCTGTTTGCAGGGGAATTATTTCTACGGTACACCAGCGGTTTACTGAATTAAAGAAATGGGTAAACTTTGACTTCTCTGCTCGTGGTTCACCAAGCCGACTAATGAGCCAATGAAAAGGAGAGTCGTAGGCATTTCTTTTTTTCTCAGGAAACCACTTACCAAGTATTGTTGCTGACTCCACCTGCAGAAGTTCTTCAAAGCTGGGGTTGATCACATGAAAGCACACTGATTTTATGGATTTGCCAGTTCTTCGAACGTAAAAATTGGCAATACCCAAATCGATTTTATCGAAAAGGTCTTTGTATACCTGTAATGACTCATTTACATTATTATCCACTTCTCTTTTATTCATCAACTCATTTTTGTTCATACATAATGGATTGATGGAACCCTACCCGGGTGTTCCATAATAGACAAACCTCGAACGGTGCTAATAATCTATTGCGTGAAAGTGGTGTGAGACAATCTCAATAATAGCGATATTTTCCCTGAAAAGCGATAGCCCTAAATGCATCTGATTGGATTGTACAATACCAATTACCGAAGATGTAGCGATATGCTTTAATTACTCAAATTAAGCAACAGAAACCCCGAAAAAGAACAAGTTATTATCTTAACCACGGCCAGGCCGCACATCTAGAGTATTACGATAAAGAACTTGTATGGAGCAAAGTTTTACCCGATTACCAGCGTTTATTTAAAAATTGTTCTTCTACTCGATAGCAGAAATTTGTCCAAAAAAAAACAGAGGCTGCCTTAAGCGTGCAGCTCATTTCCGGAAGAAAGAGATAACACTCTTAAGACAACCTCTGCGGCACTTTAACTATCAACTCTACTTAAATAATCATCTTTCGTGTCGGATCGATGAACCAACTTCACACAAAGTACCCAACTGATGTCTTTATGTTTGTTATTGTTTGTCTTTGGAAAACCGCATTTGACAATGCTCTTTTTTTTAAGACATAGAGTCCGCCTTAGCTACAGTCAATCTAGGTGAAAAGGAGATTTCTAAAATGTAATCTCAGGGAGCGCAGAGTAAAATTCAGTCTGATCATATCTTTGGTTATTGGCCTCTTTGCGCCCTCCCTTGATCACATTTACAAAGTAAGGGGACTTACTTTTCACAAACATCTGAGAAACACCTAACTCTTCTATAGGTGAAACACCTAGATTTGCTTTTACTAAGAATTGTTTTTCTTGAAAATCTCGTTTTCGATTGCGTAAATAATGAGCCCGGCCAGATTTTTACTACCGGTTTTCTCTAACATGTTTCGTTTATGAGCCTCCACCGTTCGGGCACTAATAAATAGCTGATCGGCAATTTCTCTGTTGCTCTTTTGTTCTAAAATGAGCTGCAAAATTTCTTTCTCTCTATCGGTAAGGTCCGTTTTTAGGCTAAAACCTACCCCATTTCCCCTGAGCTTGCTCATCATTATCTCAGTAATTTCATAGGAGTAAAACTGCCCTCCCTTATATACGGTTTCAATGGCCTGCCTTAACTCATTTTTCCCAACATCTTTTAATACATAGCCCATAACCCCCAATTGCAAGAGGCGTTTTACGAAGATCACATCATTGAACATGGTGAGTACTATTACCTTCACATCCCTGTTTTCGGCAATCAACCGTTCAACCAGTTCAATACCATTGAGCTGGGGCATTTGAATATCGGTAAGTAGTATGTCTACCTCCAGACTTTTAAGTTGTTCGTAGGCCAACAGACCATTGGAGGCTGTGCCACAAATTTTAAACTCTGGTATTTGGCTTAAAAAGGAGACCAATCCTTCTAAAATCATAGGGTGATCATCGGCCACAAAAAGGCGAATTGACTTATTCATATACTTTAAGCTTTGCTGGAATAATGGCCACCAAACAAGTACCCTTTCCCGGGTTGCTATCTACTGATAGCCTACCAGACATTGACCATACCCGGTTTTTCATGCTTGTCAGGCCATATCCTTCTTTATAAATATCTAGTTTGTTTTTATCAAAACCCACACCGTTGTCCTCTATCATCATTTGCACGTTTTCATCGGCCGTTTTAATGAGCTGTACACTAATCTTACTGGCTTTGGCATGCTTCATTATATTATTTAGGGTTTCCTGGGCTACCCGATACAACCCTAGCTCTACCTCGGCCGGTAGTCTTGCTGTAATATTGGTATAATATTCAACCTCGGTGCCGTTGCCATTAATGGTATCGGAAATTAATTGTTCCAGGGCTTTTACAAGCCCCAGTTCCTCTACATCTTTAGGCAATAGCTGATGGGCAATATTGCGACTTTCTTTAATACCCTGCTCTAAATACTTAAGGCTTTTGTAGTGCCTCCGAAAACTTTGCGACCTCCTCATCCAGATGCTTAAGATTCATATAGCTAACCCCCAGGGTTTGTTGTACACCATCGTGCAAATCTGAAGCAATCCTTCTGCGTTCTTTGTCTTCAGTACTGTATATAGCCTGCTGAACTTTCTCCTGATTTCTAATAATAGGGGTCACATCGAAAAGGCAGCCTTCCAGCCACACCAGCATATCGTTTTCAAACACACCTACCCCCTGTTCCCATATCCACTTTATTCTGCCTTGCTTATCCTTTATTCGGTATGTCATCCGAAAAGGCTTTTGATCGTTCACCGAACGCTGCACATGCTCCCAAACCTCATCCCTATCATCTGGTATAATCAAGTTACCAAAAGTTGTAATGGCCGGATCGCCATAAAACTCCTCCTGTCTGTATCCTGTAATTTGTTCACAAGCAGGGCTGATATAGTCCATGGTCCATGACTCATCGTTTCTGCAGCGATATACCACCCCCGGCAAGTTATTTATGAGGTTATTCATTTGCCGGTAACTTTCTTTGAGCTTTAGCTCAGCCTCTCGCTTTCGGGTTACATCGGTCAACACAGCCAACACCATGGTTTCACCGTCAATACTCACCGGGCTCAAGCCCATTTCTATCCAAAATAGTCGGCCGTTTTTCTTTCTGGCCTTTATCTCAGCAGTAGAATCAAGTACCTGAGTTCGGGGTTTGGTTAAAAAGTCGTTGAGTAGTTGCTTGTACTTGCTTCGTTTGTCGGGAGGCAACAATCGCAGTACATTAAGCCCGTTGAGTTCCTCATCCGAATAGCCAAACACCTCGCACGACCTTTTACTGTGCAGCACTATTTTACCTCGCTTGTTAACGAGAAATAAAGGGTTGGGGTCGGTGCGAATAACTGTTCTGAACTTTTCTTCCTGTCGAGCCAACAGCTCGGTACTTACCTTGCGGGTGTGAATATCGGCATGGCTTCCCACCACACGAATGGGTTTGCCCTCTTCGTCCCAAACAGCTTTGCACGTTGAAAGAAACCATCGGTAACTACCATCCTTTTTCTTCAACCTGAATTCCATTTCGTAGGGCACTTTATTTTGGAGATAGTTATTGAATCTTCGCCTGGCCTCTGCCCTGTCGTGCGGATGAACGAGGTCATAGAAGCCTTCAATCAAATCGGGAAGATCGCCCGGTTCATAGCCCAGGTTGTCGTACATGTTTTTAGACCAGAAAATCTTGTTTTCTTGTGGCAGCCAGTCCCAAAAGCCATTTTGTGTACTTTCCAGCGCCAACTGAAACCGCAGCTTGTGGTCCTGAAGCTCTGCTGTACGTTGCTGCACCAACTGTTCCAGGTTGGACTCGAGCCTTTCTCGCCTGATAGAACCGGCTATTGCATTGGCCAAAGTCATGAGTAATTGCTTTTCCGGCTCTGACAGTTTTCTTTCTTTGCTAAAGTCAGCAAAGCCTATGGCCCCCCAAAAATCGTCATCTACTATTATGGGAAAGAAAGCCACGAGTTTCGTATGGTCTAACCCCATATGCGCCCTTAGCTCGCTGTCGCTGTCAGAGTAAACCAACATGTAAGGTTTGCCGGCTGCCAATTCCTTGCTTAGTTTCTCCATGCGATAAAGAGGAACATCCTGATTGCGAGCAACTCGCTCAGGAATCACGGTTTTGCTCGAAAAATACTTAATGGAGCTTAGGAGCTCTCCATTCTCGTTTCTATGGTTTTTGTAAATAAAAGATGAACTAATGTCGAGATGATCGCACAGGGTATCCAGGGCAATCTGAATCCCTTCTTCCAGTTTGGAAGCTATAAGCGAATTGGTTGCATTCACTACGCCTAAAATAAAATCGTCAATCTTGGATTGAGCCATGAGATCACTCGGTAGGAATAGGATTAAATTTATGCAATTCCAAGAATAATCGGTGCTAAATCGAGTAAAGATTAAGCTATATAAACAAAGAAGGCTTCTCCATCTGAGAAGCCCCTTTTAACCAAAACACTAAATGTATATGCTAATTTCTTACCAGCCTGGCCGAAAGTCTGGCGTGTGCCAGAGTTTTTCCAGGGGTGAATTCTAAATTGTCTTTGCTAATGGAAATGTAGTTGTGCTGACCATTGTCTTTAACCCACAACAGAAGCTTCTCGCCTTCATTTACTTTGCCCAAAATTGGGTCTACATAGCCTGAATACTGCCAGTTGACCTTATAATAGTCAGAAGGAATATATCCTGAACTCTGGTTGAATCCCATGCTTTTTAGTAAACTAACAGCCTGCTCCATTGTGGGAAGTTCCCAACCTTCGGGCTTTACGGTTTCAAGTTCTTCATAAGTAAAGTGCTCTTTAGAAACTTTCGCCTGCTCATTAACCAGTGCCAAATTGCTGGTCATCCACTCTCCTGCCGAGAAGCTATGGGAGTCGAAGGCCACCTGCTCACTAGTTAGCGCATTCGCATCAGCCGATTTTTCACCCAGTGCCAGCTCTACCGGCAAATACAATAAGGGTAGCGAAACAAAGAAGGCGAAAAAGGTTTTGAGCGTTTTCATAATGCTTTACTTATGTTTCAAATGTAGAGCCTCCCCAAAGCCTTTTAGTAGGTATATTTCCTTAGATTTAAAAAATAGGTGTAACACCTAGTTGTCGATTTAGTAAGCCTTAACAATCTTTAACACCCACTAAATGACCACACTTGATGAGTGGCTTATATATAAAGGTATACTTCTATATATTTGGCTTTCTGAAATATGACCTGGTTTAAAAGTATTGGAACAACAGAGTGGGTATTTATAGGCATATTCATAATTGCCTACTCCGCATATATTATTCGAATGTTCATGGTGGCCAGGAGGCTACAAACCTCCTTTCGACCGCTCGTTTTCAAGATTTTGCTCCGTAGCATGGCCATGGCCTTGCTTATTATAGCCTTGCTGGGCCCTTCTTTTGGAGAAACCACTAAAGAGGTGAAGTCGGAGGGTAAGGATATATATATAGCGGTAGACCTATCGCAATCTATGAACGCCTTCGACATTCAACCTACCCGACTGGAGAAAATTAAATTTGAACTTAAAAACATTGTAGACGCCTTTAGTTCTGACCGCATTGGCCTGATTATTTTTAGCTCCGAAGCCTTTGTACAATGTCCTCTTACCTACGACCAGAGTGCGCTTAGTTTATTCATCAGCACTCTCAACACCAGCCTGGTGCCCAACGCAGGAACCGATTTTGGAGCTCCACTACGAATGGCCTTAGACAAGCTCGAAGATTCTGAATCGCCCATTACCCAACAAAAGGCAAAGATTGTTTTATTGATTAGCGATGGAGAAGATTTTGGCGATGAAACTGATGAGGCTGCCAAAGAGATTGTAAAAAGTGGCATTCAGTTGTTTGCTCTTGGTGTGGGAACAGAAACAGGTTCTAAAATAAGGCAGGCCAATGGTTTTAAACGAGACAGAAATGGGCAGGAGGTAGTAACAAAGCTCAACTCCAAATCGTTAAGAAAACTGGCCGTTGACACCGGTGGCAAATACTTCGAAATCAATGAAAATCAAAACGATGTAGCTCGACTCATTAGGGCTATAAACGAAGTAGAGGGCGAATTGCGCGATGCCCGAATGATCGATGCCTCGGCCAATAAGTTTTATTATTTCGTGCTGGGTGCGCTGGTGCTTTTGGCTCTGGACGCGCTCATTAGAAGAAAGACATTAAGGATATGAAATACATTATCAGCTTATTGATTATACTGGGAGGGGTTACAGATCCGGTAAATAAAATTGCCCGATCGAACAAGCTTAAGCGTACGGCCAAAGAAGCCTACGAAACAGGCCGGTATGCCGAAGCTGTTACGGCCTATGTATCTCTGCTCGATAGTTTAGAAGTAGAAGACTATAAGGCCCGTTTAAACCTAGCCCATGCAGCCTATTTACTGTCATATGGGGGAGACAACATGGGCTTATTGAGCGACATAAGCAGCGGCAAAACCCAGGTACAAGACAGTGCTCAGTTAAGCGCCATTAGCGGAGACCTTCGCTATTTTGATATTGCCGATAAGAATTACAAAACCGTTGCCGGTGCAGCAGAGCCAGTTCTTGCTTCTTCGGCCCACAATCAGCTGGGTATAATTGCCTACAAAATGAGTGAGCAATCGCCCGATGAAAAAGAGTCTTTTATGAACTCTGCCCTCAGCAATTTTAAGAATGCCTTGCTCAAAAACCCTTCTAACGAACAAGCCCGATACAATTATGAGCTGCTGAAAAAACTGCTAAGACAACAACAAGAGCAGCAACAGCAAGACCAAAAGAAAGATCAGCAACAAGAGCAAAAGCAAGATCAACAGAACAAGGATCAGAAAGACCAAAAAGATCAGCAACAAAAACAAGATCAGGAGCAAAAGAACGATCAGAACAAAGAGCAGCAAGAGCAGGAGCAGCAAAAAAACGATAAACAACAGCAAGAGCAAAAAGAGGGTGAGCAAAAAGATGACCCTATGCAAAAGCTCATGGAGAAGCTGAAGGAAATGAACATTCCGCTAGAAAAGGCTCAAATGATACTGGAGGCCATGAAAAACAATGAGATCCAGTATGTGCAACAAAAGAAGAGAAAGGCCACCCAGAAGAAAGACTCTGACAAACCAGACTGGTAAGTTGATTGACGACCGGCCGGTAGTTCAACCACAAAGCTTCTCAATTTTAAAGGTTTGTGGGAAATGAGTACTTCTTAACTAAATCCTATACCCGACATCTCCTTTTCATTCTCCTTTCAATCTTGAGCCTATTTCTTATCTTTGCTAACACTCGTTAGGAAAACTATAATTTAGATATGAAGGAAGTATATATTGTTTCTGCAGCACGTACACCAATTGGTAGTTTTGGAGGCAAACTAGCCGGTTTTTCGGCTACTCAGCTAGGCTCTATAGCTATTAAAGGTGCTTTGGAAAAAGCAGGTGTGGCTGCATCGCAAGTTCAGGAAGTCTTTATGGGCAACGTAGTTTCGGCCGGCTTAGGACAGGCTCCGGCTCGTCAGGCAGCCCTTGGTGCCGGCATCGGCCACGAAGTACCCTGCACTACCATCAATAAAGTCTGTGCTTCGGGAATGAAGTCGGTTATGCTCGCGGCACAGTCCATTATGCTCGGCCAACAAGAGGTAATAGTAGCCGGTGGTATGGAAAGCATGTCTAACATACCCTATTACATACCCAAGGCTCGCTACGGATACAAGTATGGTAATGGAGAGTTGGTAGACGGACTCTTAAAAGATGGTTTATGGGAAGTATACAACGGATTCCCCATGGGCAACTGTGCTGACAACACCGCCAGAGAAATGAACATTTCTCGCGAAGAACAGGATGAATATGCCATTAATTCGTACAAAAGAGCTGCCGCGGCTACAGAGCAAGGCAAATTCAAAAGTGAGATTATCCCCGTAGAAATTCCGCAAAGAAAAGGCGATCCTGTGATTATGGACGAAGATGAAGAATTCAGAAATGTATTCTTCGATAAAATACCGGCTCTCCGCCCGGTATTCTCCAAAGAAGGCACAGTTACTGCCGCCAATGCCTCTACGATAAACGATGGAGCCTCGGCCATGGTGCTCATGAGCAAAGAAAAAGCCGAAGAATTGGGAGTAAAACCACTGGCCAAAATCCGTGGTTTTGCCGATGCAGCGCAAGATCCGCTTTGGTTTACCACAGCCCCTGCGTTGGCCATACCTAAGGCCATGAAACTAGCCGGAGTATCTAAAGAAGAGGTAGATTTCTATGAAATTAATGAGGCGTTTTCAGTAGTAGCTATTGCTAACAACAAAACTCTGGAACTAGACAGTGCCAAGGTGAACGTAAATGGTGGAGCCGTGGCACTCGGCCACCCGCTGGGAGCCTCAGGAAACCGTATTGTAACCACCCTTTGCCATGTATTGGAACAAAACGATGGCAAAATTGGGGTAGCCGGTATTTGCAATGGTGGTGGCGGAGCTTCGGCCATTGTTATCGAGAAAATGTAGGATGACTATACTAAATATCTGAGCCTTACGTAATTTTACGTAAGGCTTTTTTTTATGAAAAGATCAATCTTCAACATCATTGCTTTTCTCGCGGTTCAGTACGTCTATGGTCAAGATACTATAAAGAAATTCTACCCTCCCGAGTTTAAAAATGTAAAAGAGGTTTACACTATTCTTGATGGAGACACCACCAAAATTCACGGTTCATACACCCGATACTATGAAGAGGGAGAAATTGCCATGAAGGGTGAGTTTGTTGAAGGAAAACCTCAGGGGCTCTTCATAGAATATTATGAAGATGGCAAGACGCTCTCTAAAACCACCTATAAGAATGGTAAGAAAACAGGCCCTTTTGAGGTCTACGCAAAAAACGGAGCACCTATTCAAAAGGGCAGTTACATAGATGGCGTTTTGAATGGAAAGGTTAAAACCTTCTACGATGATGGTAAACTTAAAGGAGAAACCACCTTTACCAACGGAATTCCCAATGGGCCTGCTATTGAGTATTTTCACAATGGCAACATAAAGCAAGAATTCACCTACCTGAACGGGAAGCAAAACGGACCGGCCAAAACCTACTACGCCAATGGGAAACCCTCTTCTGTTTTCACCTACAGCAATGGCGTAATTAACGGCACCTACGAAACCTTTTACTCCAACGGAGAGAAAGAAGGCGTTTACAACTATGTAAACGGTTACAAAAACGGAGCCTATAAGAAGTACAGCCCCAACGGGCAGTTGCTGGAAGAAGGCTCCTACATAGACGGAATAAATGATGGGGTGAGAAAAACCTACTATGAAAGTGGTGCTCCCAAAGAAGTACAGCACTTTCAGAAAGGAGCAAAAACAGGAATTAACACAACCTACTACGAAACCGGTGAGAAAATGTGGGTAGAAAACTACACCCGCATTACCAAAGATGGGGTGCTACGAGAATACTATAAGTCTGGCCAATTAAAAACCGAACAAGTATATGTAGATGGAAAAAAGGCCAAAACCTGGAAGACCTACTATGAAAATGGTCAGGTAGAAACTGAAACCCCACACGAGTCAGGCCATATAAACGGACTGGTTAAGTTCTACAATGAACAAGGGCAGCTCGTAAAATCTGTCCCATACATATATGGACGCAATACAGGAGTAGAAACTTCCTATTACGCCAGTGGTAAGAAGCATACGGAAACCAACTATCTCAATGGCCAGAAATCGGGCAGATACTACGAATATTTTGAATCGGGCGAAGTAAAAGTAAAGGGAAACCACCTCTACGATGTGAAACAAGGTACCTGGACCTATTACAACAAAGAGCAAAAACTACTCAAAACAGAAACCTATTCCCGAGGCCAGTTAATGAGCACAACAGAAAATTAATTCGCCAGCTATCAGCAAACGAATTTTGACTATTTTTACCCGATGATCGAAGGTGTTAAGGAAACTAATTTCCAGTTCCCCAATCAAACAGGATTTTATAGCGGTAAAGTAAGAGACATCTACTTTTTCAAAGACAAGTTGGCCATGGTGGCCACCGACCGCATTTCTGCTTTTGACGTAATACTACCAAGACCCATTCCTTACAAGGGGCAAGTACTGAACCAAATAGCCCAGAAATTTCTGGAAGCTACTAAAGATGTGGTTCCCAATTGGATTACCGATTCGCCCGACCCCAATGTGAGCATAGGTCTAAAATGCCAACCCTATGCGGTAGAAATGGTCATTAGAGGCTATCTGGCAGGCCATGCCTGGCGGGAGTACCGTGAAGGAAAAAGAACTCTTTGCGGAGTAAGTCTGCCCGAAGGGCTCAAAGAAAATGATAAACTTCCCACCCCTATCATTACCCCTACCACCAAGGCTAAAGAAGGCCATGACGAAGATATTTCAAGGGAAGAAATTCTCAGACAGGGCATAGTGGCCGAAGCAGAATATGTTCAATTGGAAAAATATACCCGAGCACTGTTTGAAAGAGGCACTGAAATAGCCGCCAAACAAGGGCTCATATTGGTTGACACCAAGTACGAATTTGGTAAATTCAACAATGAAATTTACCTGATCGATGAGATTCATACACCTGACTCATCCAGATACTTCTACAAAGAGGGCTATGAGAGCCGGCAGGCATCAGGAGAAAAACAAAAGCAGCTGTCGAAAGAGTTTGTGAGACAGTGGCTCATAGAAAATGGATTTCAGGGTAAGGAAGGGCAGGAAATTCCTACCATGACCAACGAGGTGGTACAGTCTATCTCTGACAGATACATTGAATTGTATGAAAAAGTGACAGGTGAAACCTTCCAAAAGCAAACTGGAACAAACGTTGTAGAACGCATTGAAAAAAACATTAAAAATTATTTAGCAAAGCATAACCTATGAAGTTTTCAATAGACAAAAAAGAGCTGTTTACCGTATTCAAACTTCAGGAAGAGAAACTAGACTCTACTCTTTCTCCTGAACTAAAATCGGAACTAGTATCCCTTCAGGCTCAAGGAGTTAAAAACCTAATACTTAACCTTTCTGAAACCAAGTATGCCGATTCTTCCGGACTAAGCGCCCTGCTCACCGGCAACAGAGCCTATACCGAAAATGGCGGAGCATTTATTCTTAGCGAAGTCACTTCTTTTGTAGATAAACTTTTAACCATCTCACAGCTAAAAAATGTTTTGACAGTTTTGGCCACTGACGAAGCTGCCAAAGACCTTATTTTGGCAAATAGCCCAAGCGAGGAAGAAGAATAAAACTTAGGTTTGAGCATCAGGGTAAAAATATTAGGCTCTAGTTCTGCCACGCCTGCGCACAGGCGAAACCACACCTCGCAGTTGGTTAATGTAGAAGGCAAGTATTACCTGGTGGATTGCGGTGAAGGCACTCAGCTACAACTCAAACGTTACAAGCTGAGGGCTCAGCGCATCAACAATATCTTTATATCGCACTTACATGGCGACCATTACCTGGGGCTTATGGGCTTGCTTTCAACCATGCACCTTATGGGAAGAAACAAACCATTGAACCTCTATGGCCCCAGGGGCTTGGCCGAAATAATTACCCTGCAACTCCGCTACTCTGAAACCATCTTCAATTATGATCTCAAGTTTATTGAAGTAGATGCCAGCCGCAGTCAGGTAATCCATGAAGATGAACTCATTTGCGTACACTCCATTCCGCTCAATCACCGCATTCCGTGCAGCGGCTTTCTGTTCGAAGAAAAAACAAAGAACAGGAGAATCCGGAGAGAAATGCTCCCCGATGACATGAGCGTAAGAAACATCATTCGCCTTAAAAAAGGAGAAGATATTTATGCTGAAGACGGTACGCTTCTGTATAAAAATAAAGACATGACGCTCCCGCCTCGTCAGTCGTTTCGATATGCCTACTGTAGTGACACCAAATATGATGAGTCCATTATACCCATAATTGAAGGGGCAGATATGCTCTATCATGAAGCTACTTTTTTAGAAGAGCATTTAGACAGAGCCACTTCTACCTACCATAGCACGGCCAAAGAAGCTGCCACTATTGCCCAAAAAGCTAACGTAGGGAAATTACTGTTAGGCCATTTTTCGGCCCGATACAAAGAACTGGAACCACTTGAGGCTGAAGCACGGGAGGTTTTTGCAGAATCGTACCTGGCTATTGAAGGAGAAGAGTTTATATTAGACAGCTAGTATGGCCAAATCCATTCTCTCCGATAAGAAAAATAGCCTTTTCATTATTCTCAGCGGTATTTTCATTACCAATGCGCTGATTGCAGAATTGATTGGAGGTAAAATTTTTTCGTTTGAAAAGACCCTTGGATTTGAACCTCTCAATACTCCCCTCTTCGGAGACTTCCTGCTGCAGTTTAACCTAACGGCCGGTGTTGTGCTTTGGCCAGTGGTATTTATAACTACCGATATCATTAATGAATACTTTGGAAAGAAAGGTGTTAGAAGAATCACATTCATTACAGTAGGGCTTATTGCCTACGCTTTTCTCGTTATTTTTCTGGCCATGAAGCTTGTTCCGGCCGATTTTTGGCTCGAAGTAAATGCTGTAAATGAAAAAGGAGAGCCTTTTGATATTAACTACGCATTTGAAAAAGTTCTCTCACAAGGCTTAAACATTATTTTTGCTTCGTTGGTAGCCTTTGTAGTGGGTCAGTTTGTAGATGTGTTTGTTTTTCATAAGCTGCGGAAAATTACAGGAAAGAAAAAAATATGGCTCAGAGCAACAGGCTCTACTCTTGTTTCGCAGCTCATCGATAGTTTTGTGGTACTCTTTGTAGCCTTTTATTTCTTAGGTCCGTGGAGTATCACTCAGGTTTTGGCCGTGGGAGTAACCAACTACATCTATAAATTTATAATTGCCGTAGGCCTTACCCCCATCCTCTACATTGCCCATTACATCATAGATAAATATTTGGGCAAAGATACAGCTGAGCAAATGATGGCCGAAGCGAGTAATGAAGCTTAAATATTTCGGGCAAAATTATCCAACACCACGGCAGTGGCTACTGCCACATTGAGCGACTCAGCTCCTCCCCGACCCGGTATTTTTATGGAGTGAGTTACCAGTGGCCTCAATTCTTCCGATATACCATGCGACTCGCTCCCCATTAGGATAACTCCGTGTTGAAGTTTCGTTTGGTAAATGGATTGACCGTCTAACAGAGCTCCGTAAACATGTCTTTCACACTCAGATAAAAAGCTTCTCAAATCGGTATAATGCACCTTTACGCGAGTAAAAGACCCCATGGTAGCATTAATTACTTTGGGGCTAAATACATCGGTAGTATCCCGACTGCAAACAATTTGCTTTATTCCATACCAATCTGCAATGCGAACAATTGTTCCCAGGTTACCCGGGTCGTTAATCTGATCCAGAGCCAGCACCATTTCCTCTTTCCAATTGGCATTGAGCGATTGTTCCGGCATTTTAACCACAGCCAGTCCGGTACTATTCGACTTAAAGGTACCCACCTGCAACAAGTCGTTCTCCTTTACTTCAAACACATCAAATTTTTTCCGAAATAACTCCTTATCTAACGTTTTCAGGTACCCCGAAGTAGCCAAAAGCGCTTCCACTTCCCAATCGGATTTGAGCACTTCCTCCACTCCTTTTGCCCCTTCTACCAAAAACTTACCTTCGGCCTGTCTATATTTTTTTAATTGCAGAGATTTAAAGTACTTTGATTGGCGTTTAGAGAGCATATTGATGTTGTTCGTGAAGCGAGGAAAAAGACTATTCTACGTATTAATCATTTCGGTTTTACTGGCCTCTTGTACGGGAGTAAAATACCTTGAACAAGGTGAAAAATTACTCTATAACCAGGAGATTGCCGGTGTAAAAAAAGCAAATAAAAATGATATAGCCGATCAGATTTTGCTTGAGCCTAATACTCGTTTCCCCATTATTGGCCCTATTGGTGCCTATATTTATGAAACCGGTGAAAGGGCCTTCGACTCCGCCAAAGTGGCTCGCGAAAAAGAAGAGTTCATAGAAGAAATTGATGCCCGAATCGAAGAACGGCAAGCCAATGGCAAATCTACCAAAAAGCTTGAAGCCAAGAAAAACAGAAAGGTAGACCGCTACAACAAGGAGTTGCGGCTTGGCAATGGGCGCATGCGCACCGGATCTCCTTTGGCCGTATACGACAGCGCATTAATTGAACAGTCGGCTGTTCGTATTAGAAACTACCTCATGAGTAAGGGTTTCAGGAAGTCTGCAGTGACCATAGAAACCAAAGAAAAAGGCCGCAAAATAACCCAAACCTTTCGCATAAAAGAAGGAAAACGCAGCTTCATAGATAGCCTAATGCTTCGTACTGGCGACACAACCATTACCCGAATTATCACCGAGGCAAAGGCCAATTCGCACTTAAAGGTGGGCGAGTATTATGACCGGGCCAACATGGAAAAAGAACAAGACCGATTGGACCTGTTGCTCCGAAACAATGGGTATTTTGAGTTTAATAAGCGATTTATAGAGTTTGTGGTCGAATACGCACCCAAGTCTGAAGACCTATGGATAACCACCATTATAAACAAGCCTGCCAACAGAGATTTTCACAAACAATTTAAGATTGACTCCATAGTGTTCAACACCAGTGGAAATGAGGAAATCTTAGATGCAATGAACTATCTGGGTATTAAATACAACTTCTCAGACATATACTTTTCTCCAAAGGTATTGGACACCCGTCTTAAGCTAGAACCTAACCAACTCTACCGATATTCTGATGTGGTGAACACCCAACGCCAACTTTTGAACATGGACATTTTCCGATTCGCCAATGTGAACTTTGACACTACACTGGTTCAAGATAAGTTTGTAGCCAACATATACACCGCACCACTGCAACGCTATCAGCTTACCCAAGAACTTGGTGTGAATGTAACGGAAGGAACTTTTGGCCCTTTCTACAACCTCTCTTTGAGAAACAGAAATACTTTTGGAGGTGCAGAAATCCTTCAGTTCAATGGTTTTATTGGCTCTGATGGTGTTTCTTCTGCTACCGAACAGGAAGGAACATTCAGTATTTCTAACCTTCAATACGGAGCCAATGTGAGCCTTACATTCCCCCGGTTCGTAACCCCTTTCAATTCGCGTGAGCTTAGCCGCAGATCGTTCAATGCCAAAAGTTCTCTGGTTTTGGGATATTCGTTTATTAACAGACCGGAGTATTCCAGGCAAAACCTTAATGGCTCATACGGTTATTCATGGCAAAACGAGAAAGGTAATATTTCCTATCGTTTAAACGTATCGGAAATTAACCTTGTAAACACATCCAGAATTGATTCGGCATTTCAAAAGCAACTGGACGATCTTGAACTACAAGGAAATACACTGGCTCAGGCCTTTAATAAATCATTTGTTTCTGCCACAAACTTCAACGCCATTTTTAATAACAACTATGGCAATACAGAAAAACCATCGGACTATTTACGTGTGTTTTTGGAAGCGGGAGGCACCATTTACAACCTGATCGGTACCGGCCTATTGGAAAGCGACTCTTTGACCTACTTTAAGTTTGGCAAAGCTCAATTGGACTACCGAAAGTATATTCCGCTGGGAGAAGACAAATCGCTGCATTGGCGTGTAAACGTGGGCTACGCCCTGCCTTATGGCGAGGAGAAGGCCTTACCTTACGAACGCTACTTCTTTACCGGAGGTAGCAACAGCAACAGGGCCTGGTTTCCAAGACGACTGGGACCGGGTTCGGCCCACCCTTATAAACTCGATGAAGATGGCAATAACGAAATAATTGATGGCCAATTGGTTCCGTTACGAACGGGCAGAGAAAGCTATCGGTTTGAGCAGCCGGGTGAGATTTTGCTAGAGCTTAGCCTGGAATACAGGGGCAATATCACCAGTTTTATCGATTGGGCTTTCTTTATCGATGCGGGCAACGTATGGCGTTTTCAGGAGTTTGCCAGTGACGACCCTTCGCAGGTACAGCGTCTTTCGACCGGTGGTGCCTTCAGCTTTTCCGATTTTTACAAAGAGATTGCTATTGGAGCAGGGCTGGGTTTGCGGTTCGACTTTAATTTCCTGGTTTTCAGGTTCGATGCCGGCCACAAAATAAAAGACCCTCGTTTTCCGGAGGGTCTGCGTTGGCAAATGCCATTCTCTCGTTCCAGACAGGGACAAACAGTTTGGAATATTGCGGTGGGTTATCCGTTCTAAGCACAATGCCTCAGTCAGGCTCAGCAATAAAAAAGCTCTTGGCAGGTTAAAAACCCTGCCTTAGCAACTTCCTGCAACCTTTTAGATTAATAGTTCAACAACTTTTCCAGCTGTGCCTCTACCTTTTCCGGAGTTGGCAGCATGGCCTTCTCCAAGTCTACATTGAGTGCAATAGCCGGCAGATTTTCGGCACCATAGGCCATAACCGGAGCGTCAAGTTCCTGGAAGCAGTGTTGAGATATTCGACCGGCCAAAGACTCGGCAAATGAATTCAACAAAGGCTCTTCGGTAAGTACCATGGCCTTGTTGTGTCGTTTAACCGCAACCTTTATCGCTTCCCAGTCAATTGGATTTAGGGTTCTTAGATCCAGTATTTCCACGCGTCCATCAAAGCGCTTGCTGGCCGCCTTGGCCCAATATACGCCCATGCCATAGGTTATTACCACACAAGACTCTCCATTTTCAACAGCTTCTTCAGAAGCTTCCTGATCTATACGGGCCTTACCCAAAGGAATAATATACTCGGAATCCGGCTCGAAAGTCTTTGCCAATTCAGTACCGGGAACTTTAGACCAATACAAGCCTTTGTGCTCGAGCATAACCACCGGGTTAGGATCGTGGAAAGCCGCTTTTATCAGACCTTTCATGTCGGCTGCATTGGACGGATAAACTACCTTTATTCCTCTTATGTTGAGCAAAGTAGACTCAACACTTCCAGAGTGGTACGGCCCACCTCCACCATAGGCCCCAATTGGCACTCTTATGAGCGACTGTATGGGAAACTGCCCCTTACTGAGATAGCAGCTTTTGGATAGTTCTTCTACTAACTGGTTAATCCCCGGCCATATATAATCGGCAAATTGAATCTCCACTATGGGCTTGGCGCCCACTGCCGACATTCCGGCTGTGGAACCTACAATGTATGCTTCCTGAATAGGGGTATTAAACACCCTTGAGTCTCCATATTTCTGGGCAAGCGTAGCCGCTTCGCGAAAAACACCTCCCAGAGTTCCGCCCACATCCTGACCATAGAAAAGTGCCTCGGGATGGTTTTTCAAAATATCATCAACTGCATGCAAAGCCGCATCAACCATCACCACCTTCTCAGCTCCTCTCGGTTTTCTTTGGCCTTTTTCTTCGGTAATTGGAGTGGGTGCAAATTCATGGTCTAAAACAGTAGCCGGATCAGGATCATCGGCATTAAGTGCTCGGGCGTATTCTGACTGAACAAAGGCTCTTGCCTCGTCTTCCAACTTCACTAGATCAGTTTCTTTGTAACCCGCAGCCTTGAGGCTTTTTCTCAACTTAGGAATTGGATCACTCTTCTGATGTATATCCAGGTCATGATCTCCTCTGTACCACTCTTTTCGCACACCTGATGTATGGTGTCCAAGCAACGGGGTTTTAGCATGAACCAATATTGGGGCTCTTTTTTCTCTTACATATTGAAAAGCCTGCTGCATGCCTTCGTAGGAGTTCACAAAATCAGATCCGTCTATACGCATGCGCTCCATACCTTTAAATCCGGCAGCAAACTCAAAAGCATCCATGGCCCGCATTTCGCTGCCCGTAGCGCTTATCCCCCAATCATTGTCTTGAATAAGGTATACAATAGGTAATTTGTGCAGTACTGCCATTTGCATGGCTTCGGAAACCTCCCCTTCGGTTACAGAACCATCGCCAAGTGAGCACAACACCACAGGCTTGTTATTGCCCTTCAGAAGGCCTTGCTCTTCCAGATAATGCAAACCGTGAGCCATGCCTGTGGCTGGTATGGCCTGCATGCCCGTAGCTGAACTCTGATGCGGTATGGTAGGGAAGCCTTCTCGCTTAAGGGAAGGGTGTCCGTAATATGTTCTTCCACCGGAAAAGGGATCGTCTTTCTTTCCCAAAAGCTGGAGCATCAACTCGTGTGGTTGCATGCCTATTCCCAACAAAATGGACTCGTCTCTATAGTAAGGGGCAGCAAAATCGTATGCTTTCAATTGAAAGGCTGCTGCCAATTGAATGGCTTCATGACCCCGAGAAGTGCTATGCACATACTTACTACAAACTGCCCGATTCTCATCGTACAGAACAGCCATATTATAGGCTGTTTGCATAAGCCGATAGGCCTTTTCTAGAATATTTTTAGGAATTTGATTCGCTGTCGTTGTCTTCGCTGTCTTCTTAATCTCTTTGGTCAAATCCATGAGGTTTTATCCTGATCTACTCGTCAAAGTTAGTCAATAATTCAATCGATTGCCGAAAAACCTAACGATCATTAGCTTTTTGATTGCACTCTGTATAGAATAAAAGGTTGTATCCGTCTAATTGTTTGGTCAGTATTTAATCTTCGCACTAAAAAGCTAATTTTGCGCCATGCCGGAGTTGACTAAAGAAGACATTGCAGCCGTTTTTAGAAATATACAGGACCATATTTGCAAGTCGCTGGAAAATGCTGATGGAAAGGCCATTTTTGAAGAGGACAAATGGCAGCGTCCGGGTGGCGGTGGCGGACGCAGTCGGATAGTGCGTAAAGGAAATATCATAGAAAAAGGTGGCGTTAATTTTTCTGAGGTTTTTGGGCCAACTCCGGAAAAAATATTGAACTCATTTGGTCTCTCAGAAGGTCATTTCTTTGCCACTGGTGTTTCTATTGTTCTTCACCCTGAAAACCCTTGGGTACCTATTATTCATATGAACATCAGGTACTTTGAAATGTCTAATGAAACCTATTGGTTTGGAGGAGGCATAGACCTTACCCCTCATTATGTAGACATGGAAGATGCCCGATGGTTTCACTCTAAGTTAAAGGCCGTTTGCGACAAACATGATCCGCATTACTACCAAGAGTTTAAGCAGTGGGCTGATGATTACTTCTATATAAAACACAGGAAGGAAACCCGGGGAATTGGCGGAATATTCTTCGATCATCTGTCGGCCGATAACGGCAAAAACAAGCAGGATATTTTCAACTTTGTGAAGGATGTGGCTCTTGCTTTCCCATCGATTTACACTCATTTTATGGCTAAGAACAGCGTGAAGCCCTTTGGCCCAAAAGAAAAGAGTTGGCAAATGCTTCGCAGAGGCCGTTATGTTGAGTTTAATCTAGTGCTGGACAGAGGTACAAAGTTTGGCTTAGAAACAGACGGAAGAACAGAATCTATACTAATGAGCTTACCTCCCATGGCGGGCTGGGAATATGATCATCAACCCAAAGAAGGATCGGCCGAAGCCCAAACATTGACCATGCTTAAAAAAGGAATCGATTGGCTGGCTTAATTTCATACCTCGAGGCACTGGACAAAGACTTGTTTCGTGTTTTAAACGGAACCCATAATGCACTATTTGATTGGTTAATGCCATGGATTAGCAATAAATACGTATGGATCCCCCTCTATGCTTTTCTGTTGTATTCACTCATAAGATATAGTAAGGCACCGGCCTGGGCAGTGTTGCTCGGCATTGGCTTGCTCATTCTTCTGAGCGACCAGACTGCCTCCGGCCTACTTAAACCTTGGGTGGAACGTTTAAGACCTTGCTACGACCCGGAGCTGGAAGGGCAGGTTCATTTATTAAAAGGTTGTGGAGGCCGATATGGCTTTGCTTCCAGCCATGCAAGCAACTCCTTTGCAGTAGCTATGTTCTGCTGGCTTCTACTTAAAGATTCGGTGCGTTACATTGGCTGGCTATTTCCCTGGGCCGCTTTGGTGGCTTACTCCCGTGTGTATTTAGGGGTGCATTTTCCTGGCGATATTCTGGCCGGTGCACTCATAGGCATTGGCAGTGGTGTAGTAATTAATTTTATATTGAAACAATTAACAATGACCCGATGGGGAAAAAAGACGCTATAGTTTACAAGTACTTCAAACGGGTGTTTGACGATTATCAGGTATTGGTTTCTGTCAATCCTATAGATTATTCAGGCACTGAGCTGATTGTTCATCCGGACGGAAAGATTGAAAAAACGGACATGCAGTTTGATGAGGATATCTATGAAGACCTGGAAGTAGATGAGTTCAAAGAAAGCAGCCCGCTGGAGTTTCAACTTTATATGAAACGGGATTTCTTTACTCGTGAAGAGGATTAACGCCCTTTGAGTTTTGCGCATTGAGTTTTCCCCGTCCAATGAATACACCTCCACTCTCTGTTTAAAAAAAACTGAATTCGATGTAAGTAAGTAGTAAAATATCCCCTCTTAGGACGTCATTGCGGAGTTTTCCTCTGAAAACTTCACATGCGCAAAGGAAAATATCCGCAATCTCATTTAGGCTCTGTTGAGATACCGGATAAAACAGCCCTTTTTGAGAGCTTAAGACCTGTTTTTCCGGCATGACGTTCTTTTCGTACATCGAACTCAGGTTAAAAAACTAATATTAACGGGAGACTAAAGGAGATTTTTCTCGAAGGCAAATCTTACCAAGCCGGCTAAGTTTTTTACACCTAGTTTATTGATAATATTTTTTCGGTGTGTATCTACCGTGTAGGCACTAATGGATAGTTTTTCGGCTATTTCATTGGTAGTATGTTCAAGGGCTATAAGCTTCACTATCTCAACCTCTCTTCGGGTAAGCTGCACTTCGTCTATAGCTGCCTGCGTTTTTTCAAGACTCTCCACCAACGAGTCGGTTACAGCTTGCGTGTAATATCGCCTGCCTTCATGAATCTCGCTAATAGCAAAAATCAAATCTTTCTTGCCTGCATTTTTAAGCACACATCCTTGTACTCCTTCTTCAATAAGTTGCTTGGTAAACTGGGGATTGTTGTGCATGGTTAGAATTAACGTTTTAATCTCGCGCCCCTGTTGTTTTAAAGCTCTAACCAGTTCAATACCATCCATTTCCGGCATGTTGATATCTAATAGCAGTACATCGGGCCACAAGGTTTCCAGCTTGCGCAAGGCTTCTTTGCCATTGAGAGCACTGCCAATGATGGCTATTTCATCAACTTCTGAAAAAATAGATGAAATCCCATCAATGACTACCTGATGATCGTCTACTACAAAAATCTTAATCATTTATAATTGGAATGTCTATTGAAATACTTGTACCCGCTCCTTTGCCTGAGTCTATATGAAAATTGCCGTTTAACTTATTCACTCTGGCCTTAAGGTTGCTTAACCCTATTCCTCCTCCCTTAATGCCTTCGTTTGGATTAAAGCCTTTTCCATCGTCCTCAACTATAAGGTTTACGCTGTCTTCATTACGAATGAGCTGAATGGTGGCCTCTTTGGCCTCAGAGTGTTTCAGTATGTTGCTGATTAGTTCCTGTACAATGCGGTAGAGCTGCAATTCCTGCTCACCATTTAAAGCGTTATCCAGATTGTGCTGAATAAGATGAAGCTTAATTTCACCAGATTCGTTAATTCGATCGGCCAGATCTTTCAAAGCCGGCACCAGCCCAAACTTGGCCAACACGCCAGAAAGTAGGTTGTGAGATATATTTCTCACTTCACCGGCTGCCAAGTCTAATAACTCACTGGCGGTCAGAAACTTTTTCTTCTCCGGATTATCTTGTGGCAGCTTTTCTTCCACAGCACTAAAATGAAGCTTCACCATAGATAATATACCTCCCAATCGATCGTGCAAGTCTATGGCTACGCGCTTTCTCTCCTGCTCTTGCCCTTCTAAGATCCCTTGAAGTGAAGCTATCTCCTGCTGCTGCAAAAGTTCATCGATTCGCTGCTTATTCAGTTCCTCATTTTTAGCAGCAATTGCCTTTATATTCTTACGCTTCTGGTCAATGATATATAGCCAAATGGAAAAAATGATAACCACCGCAATGGATATTATAAGTACTATTCTTTTATTCCTTTCTTGTTGAAGTGCTCTAAAACGTTGTTGCTCAGCTTCAAGTTCTGCCGAAGCTGTTTCATACTGAGCCCTGTACTCCAATACTCTATCTTCATAATTGCTGGAATAAATTTCTATTAAAAGCGAATCTGACAGATTCCAATAATAGAGTGCACTATCTGTGTTATTAAGATATTGATGAACAAATGCTAAATCTTTACTCGCGTTTCTAGCCACTTCCGTTAAGGGAATATCTAAGCTTTTAACATGAGAAAACAATAGGAAGTGTTTGGCACTATCTAAATAAGGCCTATGATTCTTCTGGTCCAGTTTAAAATGCTGGAGATAAGTACTTCCTAAAAAGTAAGTATGACTAATGGCATTTGACTTTTCTCCTACCCTTTCATACAATTCAATGGCCTCTTTTCTATACACAGATGATTTGATAAATTCTTTACGTGCATAATAATTTCCGGCCAAATTAGTGGCTGTATAAGCAAGCATTAGATAGTTATCCGGGGCATTTCTCATGTAATACTCTTGAGCCATGGTAAACATTTTAAATGCAGAGTCTAAATACAGAACCGCTTGAACAGTATCGTAGGTTGGATGTGATTCATCTAAAGCATTAAACCCAAACTGATGGTAAACCACACCTAAACCTAAATCGGCTCGTACAACAAAACTCTCGTTTCCCCATTTGCGGGCTGTCTCTTTCGCCTTTACATACTCATCAATAGCCAAATCCAGCTTTCTAATCCGATAATAAACAGAGGCCATGACAAAATATGCTCTGGTCATAAATTCATAGTTCTCCTCCATTTCTGCCGCCAGGGCAACTTGATTAGAAAGTAAAAGAGCTGAATCATATTTTGCCCCTATACTGTAGTCGTCCGCCTCTTTGATTAACCTGGTCCATTCTTGTTCCTGTTCTGTTTGGCCTAATAGAACAGCCGGCAAAAAGGCTAGACCTACTAAACACTTTAAAACTCTCGAAACCGATTTTATCATTCGCTATTAATTAGGTGCCGCTTCCTGGTGGAGGTGTAGACCCAGATTCCTCCGAGTTGTCATCCGGCTGCGGATCAGTCGGTGGATCCTCCGGATCGGGAGTTCTATTTAAATAAATTTTACCAAGACTTCTATAAAATCTTTCATCTGAAATGTTGAGTTGGTGTTTCATATGCACGCTGTTTAATTAGAAAAAAATAAACCCGGAGATAAACAATCATCAGGTAATTGTATCTGTATTGACGTATCGTGCATGGTCAGAACACAAACAAAGCTTTCTTTAGGCACGAAAGAAATACCTGAATTTAGGTATTTCTATCAATTTTTACTTCACCGTTTTCCCTTTCGTAAATTCTTAATACCTTTGCCCCCCAATGGCAGAGGGATGCGACCAGCTCCTGCTGAACTCCCCCAGGCTGGGAACAGAGCAAGGGTAGGCGGTTGTAGCGGTGCGACATCCTGATGCCTTTTTTTATTCCCTTCATTATCGTATTATCACGATAAACTTTTCAACTTCACATGTCTGTTTATCTGGCTGAATTTATCGGCACTACTATACTTCTCTATTTTGGGAATAGTGTGAATGCCGCCACTTCTCTGAATAAATCATACGCCCAGGGCTCCGGTTGGGTTATCACCACCTTAGGATGGGGGCTAGCCGTAACTTTTGGCATTTATGCTGTGGGCAATATTAGTGGGGCCCACATTAATCCGGCAGTCACAACTTCACTGGCCATGGCCGGTGAAATTGAGTGGCAAATTGTGCCGGGTTATATCATATCTCAATTACTAGGTGGAATTTTTGGAGCTACGCTAGCCTGGCTACAGTATTTACCACACTGGAGAAAAACGGAAGACCAAGCCACCAAACTGGGAGTTTTTTGTACTGCCGGAGCCATAGACCAAAAAAGTGCCAACCTCATCAGTGAAATGCTAGGCACCATGATTCTAATTGTCGGACTTATGATGATTGGCGCCAATAAATTTACCGAAGGCCTAAACCCCTTGGTGGTGGGCGGACTCATTGCTCTCATTGGAATGGCCCAAGGCGGAAGTACAGGCTATGCCATTAACCCGGCCAGAGACTTTGGCCCCCGGCTGGCTCATTTCATTCTACCCATTAAAGGCAAGGGATCCTCTAACTGGTCCTACGCCTGGATCCCCGTTTTAGGACCGTTTATAGGAGGTGGTGCCGGTGCAGCTCTTTACTATCTCATCTTTAAGGGAGTAACCAGCAGCTTGGGCTGGGCTGCCATTGGGCTTATGATCACGGCCATTATCGTTGCCATTATTGAGGAATCGAGGAAGTAAAAAAAGCTCATGAAAATAAAAAAGATAGAATTCTTTAAGGCTCACATCCCCTTAAAAAAAACATTTGCCACCTCGCTGGGCAAAAGAGATACTACCACCAGCATATTCGTTAGAGTCACCAACCAAAAGGGTCTTTGTGGTTGGGGAGAGTGTAGTCCATTTCCTCCGATTGTTGGCGAAACACCCGAAACCTGTTTTATAGTCGGAAAAATGTTGGCCGAAAAACTCCTCAATGAGGACCCGAGAGAGGTGGGCTATGTATCAAAACTCATGGATCGAATAATTTTTGGACACACGGGCATAAAATCGGCTATCGACATTGCCTGCCACGATTTATGGGCTAAAAGTTGTGACGAGCCACTCTATCTCACAATGGGCGGACGGATCGAAAAAACTATCAGAACAGACTTTACCATAAGCCTGGATTCTGTAGAGACCATGACCAACGATGCTCTTGAAAAGGTACAAGAGGGTTTTAAAACTCTAAAAATCAAGTTGGGAGATGATGCTTCCAAAGACATCAAACGTATTAAATCCATTCGTCAGGCGGTTGGCAATTCTATAGACCTAAGGGTGGACGCTAACCAAGGCTGGACTCAAAAAGAGGCGATAAGGTGTCTGAATGAAATGGCCAGTCTGAATATTCAGTACTGCGAAGAACCAATAAATAAGAGGCGTTATTACCAACTTAAGAAAGTAATTAATAACAGTCCTGTTAAAATAATGGCCGATGAGTCTCTCATGGACCATGTAGACGCCAGGAAGCTGGTAAAAGGTGGTTATTGCGATTACTTCAATATTAAGCTCGGCAAATCGAGTGGATTGTATAAGGCACGAAAAATACTTAAGGTAGCTGAACGCTACGGCATTCTTTGTCAGATTGGTGGTTTTGTAGAAAGTCGCCTACTCTTTACTGCCAATACTCACCTGGCTCATCTCTCCGACCTGGTCCGTTTCTATGACTTAGACAGCCCTCTTTTTCATCAATTCGACCCAATTGTAGGCGGAATGGAGTATCAGAAAAACTGGGATATACGAATACCCGGCCAACCGGGATTGGGTCTGGAGGTATCGGCCGACTTTTTAAAGGAGTGCGAATCGCTTACGGTAGAGTAAAGACTTTTTCCTATATTTAGAGGAGACTGCCTCTAACCGATTCAGAATAATCTTCCTAACCGCAAACCATTCTGAACCATGAAAAAAGTATTACTCTTCCTTCTACTCTTTATCTCGTTGTCTTTACCTGCTCAGAACCTGGAAACTAAGTTTGTATGCACATACGGTGAAGGCGGAACACCCGATTTGCTATGCATGCAAATGCAACGGTCGTTCTCCAGCGGAGAGGATGCTAACGAAGCAACCAAAAAAATTCTCAGAGTACTTGGCCTGGCTCCGAACTTCATTATGGTACCCTGCCCTAATATTGCCAATTGTGCCGCAGTTACCCTCAATGACGGATTTCGCTACATTGTTTATGACAGGGAGTTTATGCAAAAAATATCGAATGCCGCCAGTAATGACTGGACATCAATTAGCATTCTGGCACATGAGATTGGGCATCACTTACAGGGACACACCCTAAGAAGAACCGGCAATGAGGAATCTCGAAAAATGGAGTTAGAAGCCGATCGTTTCAGTGGGTTTGTTTTGCAGAAACTAGGTGCAAAACTTACAGATGCCCAGGCAGCCATGAACGCCATTGGCCACCCTGAAGACGACTCTTACTCAAGTCATCCGGCCAAATTCAAACGACTCAATGCCATTAAAGAAGGATGGAATGACGCAGCCGGAATAACAAATACTCCCACCACTACCACTCCGGAAACAACGACTAAAATCGAAGTTTCTAAACTTGATGTGGAAATATCTGATGCCACTTCGCTCAACTTTCATGATGTAATCCAGTCAGACAATTTTCCGATGCTCGGAGATTCGTGGAATGCCGGCTATAATTACAAAGCTGCTGTATACGATTACAATCACTGGTATGTATTCATGCAAAAAGATTTTGGTGCATGGCAGGCATATAGGCGAAGAGACAATTTTCCTAAAGACGAAATCAAAGAGTTGTGGAATAAAAATAATTCGATAATCACCAGTCTCGACTACTACAATGACGAATGGAGTCTGGTAATGACTTCCTTCGACAATAAATTCATCAAACAACGCTGGTCCACTAACGGGCAGTTTCCAGAAGAGAAAATAGAAGAATCCTGGAAAGAGGGTTACTACATTACTGAGGCGGCTTATGGGAACGGGCTGTGGGCCATAGTTTTTAACAAAACCAACAATTACGAAAAGTTCACCAATCAGTACTATGGTCGGTATGATGAGTTTCCCAAAGAAAAAATTAAGGAGTATTGGGATAAGAACTGGTTCATTACTACACTGAAGTATTTAGACGGTAAGTGGTTATTGGTAATGACCGAATATGCTGACCGAAATGCCTCCAACTACATGCAGCGCTGGAATAAAACGACCGAGTTCCCAATGGATAAACTCTTGAAAAATGACAACGAGGGTTTGAAACTTCAAAGTGTTACCTACGGTGATGGGTTTTGGGTAACCGTTATGGAGAGATGGCGATAACGACAACCGGATACCCCTTTCATCATATTATCCCATTATGGGAATTATTCTCTTTATGAGCCTGTATGTTATCGAAAAACGACCCATACACGCTCTAAACGCAATGGCCTCTGATTTGCAACCTTGTTTGGCATGGAAAAGACTATGCAAACAAATACTCAGAAAAAGACAAGCGCAGCCAACAAAGCCTTCATGATCATGGTTACAATAATTGGTGTGTTCATTAGCTATCAAACCATTATGGACATTGTAATTAGCTAATCTGATGCAGAGCAACTTCACCAACATCAGATTAGCTTTATCTATAATAACCGAATGCTATTTCTTAGCACCAATCATGAGGAGTTCGTTTAAATTAACCTCCGTAACATACCGCTTTTCGCCAGAACTCGCCTCATAACTTCTGTGAGTAAGCTTGCCCTCAAGCGCCACCTCCTGTCCTTTCGAAAGATATTCCCCTGCTATCTCAGCCACCTTACCCCAGGCCACCACATTGTGCCATTGCGTTTCTTCTACTTTATCGCCACTAGCGTTCCTGTAGGAGTCGGTAGTTGCCACTGAAAAAGTAGCCAGCTTTTTGCCACTGGCCAACACTCTTACTTCAGGATCCTGTCCCAATCTTCCAATTAACTGTACACGGTTTCTTAAATTTTGCATGATTATAAAATTTAGTTTTAACATCTGTTGGTGTCGTATCGGGTTTTCCGATTTGACACTGACAAAGTAAGAGCTGTTCACTCCGAACATTCGGTAATTAAATGGCTGTAAGTGTTTGTAGTCATTTGCAAACGGATAATTGCTGTTTTTCGCTATTTTAGACTATTCAACAAACACACCATGAACGAAAGAAAATGTCTGGAATGCGGTGAAGTGCTCCGTGGTAGGGCGGACAAAAAGTTTTGCGATGATGCCTGTAGAAACGCTTATAACAATAAGCTGAACTCAGATGCCAACAATTACATGCGAAACGTTCACTACTTGCTAAGAAGAAACAGAAGAATTCTGGAAGAACTAAATCCTGAGGGAACCTCAAAAATAGCCCGCTCAAGACTGATAGAAAAGGGGTTTGATTTTGACTATCATACAAGCACTTACACCACCCGCGCAGGAGCCACCTACTATTTCTGCTACGAGTATGGTTACTTACCTCTGGAGGGCGACCAATTGGCCCTTGTAAAGAAAAAGGAGTACATAAACTAAAGAATGCCCTGACCCAGGCTCTGCATAAACCATAACCTCCTATAGCTTAACCCACTGTAAGTTTTTCACCTTGAGAGAAGCCATGGATCTGTAGGGATACACCTTCTTCACCCTATTCCAACTCCAGATACCGGGGGTAAGCCACCATTGTTCGGGCACCCTGTAATTCAACTCTGCAAGCGCACCTAACTTTCTCAAACCCACACCACTTAAACCATTACCATTACCGGCTTCGAGCATCAACACGGCATCGGTTGCTTTATGATGTGCTACCGATATAAAAGTATGTCCGTGCTTCCATTGGCTTTTCCATCCGTGCACCACAGACCAGGGCAAAGGACGATCTTCGTTAGATTGCCTTACGGCCATTCCGGACTCCACACAGGCCGTGACCGGTGAAAAATAGTCTTCTGCCGATGGTTGAGTCATTTGACGATGGTTCCTTTCGCTCCAGCAAAAGTCGGGAAAGCTCTTGCGCCAGGCCTGTACCAAAAGAGCCTCTATAAAACCAGCACTGTGAGGCGGCTGCCCGGCATAGGCCTTGCCTATTTCTTTTTTCTCTTTCTTTGAACTATGAGCGAAATATTCCTCGTCAGTGAATTTTTCAAGTTCTTCTAGCAGCACCGATTCTTCTACAGCCCCTTCCCACTCCGTAGCAGAGCGATGTTGAGTGATGGATGTAAGTGTACGGGTAATTCGCTCTGTTATTCCCAAGTTCTCTGAACTAACCAACGGTTGCTCCTCCCTGTCCGGGTTAACAATGGCATAGTGCTCATCTTGCCAGCGCGAACAAACCCATACCTCTCCAAAATCGAGGGTCTGAACTTTCAAATAGTCCGTCTCTGGCGAAGGAAAGTTGTTCTTAATTTCTTTTATGGCATAATGTCCTTTGTCTAAGTAACCTATGGCTACCGAATTTGGATGAGGTTCCAGGAACCCTTTTATTGACCTTTTTAGCCATACAATCATAAAAACTAACGTGTGTTATTCGCAAAATTAACAGAAAATAAATAATTCATCATAAAGAAAGCCAAAACTATATCTTCGGAAAAAACAATTTGTGAATGCCTAAAATGCATGCTTTTACACTGTCTGTCGGTATAAAAAAAACACTAGCTTTGTATATCTTTCAAGCTAAAAAAACAAACATGAAGTTCTTTATTGACACCGCTAATCTGAATGAAATTCAAGAAGCCTATGACCTTGGTGTTTTGGATGGTGTAACCACCAATCCTTCACTTATGGCCAAGGAAGGCATTGCCGGAGAAGCCAATGTAAAGGCCCACTATAAAGCCATTTGCGACATTGTAGATGATAACGTAAGTGCCGAGGTAATTGCTACTGACTTTGATGGAATGATTAAAGAAGGTAAAGAACTTGCCAAGATTGACGACAAGATTGTGGTTAAAATTCCGATGATTAAGGATGGAGTTAAGGCCATTAAATATTTTACAGCAGAGGGTATACGAACCAATTGCACCCTGGTGTTTTCGGCCGGTCAGGCTTTGCTGGCAGCCAAAGCAGGGGCATCATACGTATCTCCATTTATTGGAAGGCTTGACGATATCAGCTATGACGGACTTCAGTTGATTGAACAAATTGTAGGCATTTATGACAATTACGGTTACATGACCGAAGTTTTGGCAGCCTCTATCAGACACACCATGCACCTTATTCAATGTGCCGAGATTGGTGCCGATGTAGCCACCTGCCCACTGAAGGTTATTACCAGCTTGTTGAACCATCCGCTTACTGATAAGGGACTGGCTCAGTTTTTAGCAGATCATGCCAAGGCCAATGGGTAAAACAATAGTTAAAGCTCCGGGTTATTCAAATACTCCGGAGCTAACATCAGAAATGTACATCATCAAAGTAAAAGGCAAGGCCAAAATTCCTGACTACATTCAGTTGAGAGACGAAAACTTTGTATTGATAGCCTACTTTAGAGCCGATCGTCCGCTGAAAAATCTGGACAAGTATGGACTAGAAGGCAAAGAGGTGGCGTTAAGAAAATTGATTACTGAATTGCCTTTTGGCAAACTTCAAAAACTAGAAATCTAAATGACATTTTCGGGAGAGCCAATAGTGCGCATAGTAGATGCGAGCATTTTTCAGGAAGACACTACTGTTTTAAACAACATAAACCTTAAAATAGACAAAGGTGAATTCGTTTATCTGGTTGGCCGCACAGGAAGCGGAAAAAGCTCTCTCCTCAAAACTTTGTATTGCGACCTCCCCTTACACATGGGCAGCATTCGGATTGCCGGATTCGACATTGAGAACATCAAACGAAACCAAATTCCATTACTAAGAAGAAAGCTGGGTATCATCTTTCAAGACTTTCAACTCCTGCCCGACCGTAACGTGGCCGAAAACATATATTTTGTGATGCGTGCCACCGGCTGGACAGACAAGGCAAAAATGAAAAGCCGCCTGGCCGAAGTATTAATGCGTGTAGGCCTTGGCTCTGTATCGAGCAAAATGCCTCACCAGCTCTCCGGAGGCGAGCAACAACGAGTGGTTATTGCACGAGCACTTGTAAACGAACCATCGCTGCTTATTGCCGATGAGCCTACGGGCAACCTTGACCCGGAAGTATCTGAAGGGATTTTTAAGACGTTTTTGGAAATTAACAAAAGCGGAACCGCCATTTTAATGGCAACCCACGACTTTAAGCTGATAGAAAACTACCCGAAACGCACGCTGAAGTGTGAAAAAGGCTTTGTAATTGACTCTGCCAATCCGGTAGAAAAAGCCTAGCTCAAAGGGAGTTTACCTCCATCTCTTTCTTCATTTCTTCAGGCAGTTGCTCCTGTTCAATAATTTCTAACTGACTATCTATTACATGGAGCTTTTGCCTTAATAAATGAACCAGCCGCTCCAACACCTGTTCAGAGGGTTGACTCTCCAGAAACAGTTCTCTCAGGTCAGAATAAATCTCATCCAACTCCTTCATCTCAACCTGTAAATCGAAACTAGACTCTCCTTTCACTTCAGAAAGTCGCTCTCTCTTGTTGTTAATCAATGAAGTGTAGAAGGTTTCTAACTCCTCAAAATGCTGCACACTGGCCAGTTGCTCTTCCAGAGGTTCGGATTGATTGTATTTGTCGGCCAAAAGAAAGGCTACCACTCCCAACAGGAGAATAACAGCGGCTTTCCACAGCCAAAGGCTCTGAGTTTTATTATCTCTTCTTTGGTCAAAGCCAAGTTCGGCTTCAATCTTCTGCCAGTTTTCAGGCCTTGGTTCGTGAGAATCGAACGACTCGCGGTTATTGCGAATCAACGCTTCCAATTTGTCATTATCCTGCATACTTCAATTCCTCCTTAACTATCTCTTTTAATTTTTTCTTCGACCTGTTGAATTGCGATTTGGAGGTTGACTCTGTAATTCCCAAAATTTGGGCAATTTCTTTGTGGTCGTAGCCCTCAATAAGGTATAAAGTGAGCACTAATCGATACCCCTCCGGCAACCGGTTGATCCCTTCTTTTACGAGTTGAAAATCATAGGTCACATCGGCTTCATCTTCTTTGGTTTCTAACAATGCTTCGGCATCTTCCTTACCCTCCACAGACTCTAAATCGAACCTCCTCTTCTTTACCAGGTTAATCGCATTATTAATTACTATTCTTTTAAGCCAACTACCAAAAGAGGCAGTCCCTCTATAGTTTGCCAGGTTCTTAAAAGCACTTACGAAGGACTCTTGCAACACATCTTCTGCATCCATTTCATTACCAGTTATGCGCAAACTGGTATTGTACATTGCTCTGGAGTACAGCTTGTATAGTTCATAATGAGCCAATCGGTCGCCCTGCAAACAGCGATCGATAATTCCCTGATGAATATTGTGATAACCGGTACTCAATTCTTTAAGGTCGGGCTAAAGACATCAAAGTCTGCCCAGGGTTGCATAAGAAAGATAAGGATATTCGGAGCCGACTCAAAAAATTAGGTGCCCGACAAAAAAAGAAGGCTTCTCAAACCACCACATTGCCATGAATGCCGGTTGTTTGAAAAGCCTGGTTTTAATAAAGTGCTGTTGGTTTTTATCCTTTGTTCAGTTCGGCCAGACTATTTTTGGCGGCCTCAAACTCAGGTGTAATCTCCAATGCTTTGGTAAAGTGGGTTCTGGCAGCTTCTACATTGCCTTGATCTTTGGCAATTAACCCTCTCAAATTTTGAAGAGCTGCAGCAAAGGCAACTTCCTGTACGGAGCCATCTTGTTTAGAGAGACTAATTTTATCACCATCTTTAATTTTGCTCTGCAAAATATTGAGGTTTGCCTTGGCCTCTTCATACCTATCAATCATGTACTGTAAATAAGTTATCTGATACAGAATAGTTGTATTTTCTGTATTCAGCCACATGGCCTCGTATTGTTCAATGGCTTTGTCGTACAGGCGGAGACTTTCGTAGCTCAATGCTGCAATTTCAAGGGCCACCATATTATTTGGGTGCAGTTTCACCATGTCCATAGAAACCATTGCACTTGAAACATACTGCCCATTATTGAAATATAGCTCTGCCAACGACCGAAGCACGGACGTATCTCTGGGGCTAAGAATAGCCATTTCCATTAGAGCCTGACGGGTAAGTACCCCATCGTTGTAGCGCTGCGCTCTATTATATAGCGCAACAGCCTTAGCGTATTCATTAGAAATGTAGGTGCTGTCTTGTGCAAAACTGATTTGGCTGCTCAACGTGAGTACCAGGGCCATCAGCAAAAGTCTGAACTTCATCATTTTATGGTTATTAATTCTTATCGTTTACAACAACTAAGCCTTTTTCCTCACCTAGTTTAAGTAGGAACCTGTAGGCTTCGTCAAATTCATTCTGGATTTCACCTTCCAACACTGCTTCTTTCAACGCCTCTTTGAGTTCACCAACTACGCGGCCCGGTTGAAGGCCAAAAGTACGCATAATGATTTCTCCGGTGATAACGGGTTGAAAGTTACGAATTTTATCCTTCTCCTCCACCTCGCGCATTTTTTGTTCAACCTTATCGAAATTGCTCAAAAAACGCTTCACCTTCAGGTTATTTTTAGAAGTAATATCGGCCCTGCAGAGAGTCATAAGGTCTTCAATATCGTCTCCGGCCTCATAGAGCAATCGCCTTACGGCCGAATCGGTAATTTCCTCTTTCACCAGTGGAATAGGCCTAAGATGTAGCCTCACAAGTTTTTGCACGTAGCGCATGGGCTCCCCCATGGGTAGCTTCATTCTCCTAAAAATGCCCGGCACCATTCTGGCTCCTTTATCTTCGTGGCCATGGAAGGTCCACCCCACCTTTTTGTTGAACCGCTTCGTAGCCGGCTTGGCAATGTCGTGTAATATGGCCGCCCAACGCAACCACAGGTTATCGGTGTTTTGACTTATGTTGTCTAGCACCTGCAGGGTATGATAAAAATTGTCTTTATGCGATTTATCTTCAATGGTTTGCACACCTTGTAGTGCAACCATTTCCGGAAATATCTCTTTTAGCAAACCACTATGAAACAGTAGCTTAAACCCATAAGAAGGCTCTTCGGAAAGAATAATCTTATTGAGCTCAACAATAATTCTTTCTTTAGACACAATGCCAATCCGTTCGTTCATCTGTAAAATACCTTCGAAAGTATCGGCATCAATATCGAATTTCAGCTGAGAGGCAAACCTTATGGCACGCATCATTCTTAGCGGATCGTCTAAAAAGGTTGTTTCAGGAGCCAACGGGGTTTTAATAAGCTTTTCCTTTAAGTCGTTTTGCCCGTCAAACGGATCGACCAGCTCACCATATCTGGATTCATTAAGACAAATGGCCATGGCATTGATGGTGAAATCTCTGCGGTTCTGATCGTCTTGCAAGGTGCCGTTTTCAACTACTGGTTTACGTGAGTTTCTCTGGTAAGATTCTTTTCTGGCACCCACAAACTCCAATTCCCAGTCAGACTGTTTAATGCTGGCCGTACCAAAGTTCTTGAAAACATTAAAAGGAAGCTTCCCTCCAAGAGCTCTATGCACCTCTTCTGCCAGTTGCACACCACTACCTACACACACAAAGTCTATGTCTTTACTTTCTCTTTTTAACAGAAGGTCTCTTACATAACCTCCTACTACATAGGTTTCCAACCCTAGTTTATCTGCCACCTTGCCAACGGTTTTAAAGATTGGCTCTTGTAGTTTCGAAGAAAGATTCATGAGGTTTAAGCTAAAAGGCTGCAAAGTTAGGGCTTTATTCAGGGCTATTCAAAAAATGGTCCGGGCAGTTCACACAAAGAATAAATTTGTCGGGGCGGTTTCAAATGAAAAGTCTTACCTTTGTGTCCCATAAGTTAATTTCTGTTTATCCAAACTTATGGCATCAGCTAAATACATATTCGTTACCGGTGGGGTAACATCTTCCCTTGGAAAAGGTATTATTGCGGCATCTCTTGGCAACCTATTGCAAGCCAGAGGTTACCGCGTCACCATCCAAAAATTCGACCCATATATTAATGTAGATCCGGGCACACTTAACCCCTATGAACATGGAGAGTGCTTTGTGACAGACGATGGGGCCGAAACGGATCTTGACTTGGGGCACTACGAGCGTTTCTTAAATATTAGAACCTCACAAGACAACAATGTTACAACCGGACGCATCTACTACGATGTTATAACCAAGGAACGAAGGGGCGACTATCTGGGTAAAACTGTGCAGGTAATACCGCACATTACCGATGAAATTAAACGCAACTTTTTTAAACTGGGCGAAACGGGCAACTACGATATCGTGATTACGGAAATTGGAGGTTGCGTGGGCGATATTGAATCGCTCCCGTTTATTGAAGCTGTACGCCAGGCTCGGTGGGACGTTGGCGAGTCGAACTGCCTGGTCATCCACCTAACGCTTATTCCTTATTTGAGCGCGGCAAAAGAACTTAAAACCAAACCTACTCAGCACTCTGTAAAACAATTGCTTGAGGCAGGAATTCAACCGGATATACTGGTTTGCCGATCAGAAAAACCCCTTCCAAACGACATTCGCAAAAAACTGGCTCTTTTCTGCAACGTTCAGCTCAACTCGGTTATCGAAGCACTTGATGCGGACACTATTTATGATGTGCCTTTGCTCATGAGAAAAGAAAAACTGGATGAGCGAGTGCTTACCAAGTTTAGACTTCCTCACAAAGAGCAACCGGAAGTTGAGGAATGGCGCAGATTCCTTAGTAAGCTTAAAAACCCTACCAATGAGGTAAACATTGGTTTGGTAGGAAAATATGTAGAGCTCCCCGATGCCTATAAGTCTATAGCAGAAGCGTTCATTCATGCTGGCGCCCACTTAGAGTGTAAAGTGAACATTCACTGGATTTCTTCGGAGGGTATTTCTTCCAAATCCGTACATAGAACTTTACGCGACATGGATGGGGTATTGGTAGCTCCGGGTTTTGGAGAACGTGGTATTGAAGGAAAAATTGAAGCCATTCGCTATGTAAGAGAAAATGATATACCGTTCTTTGGCATTTGCCTGGGCATGCAGTGCGCGGTGGTAGAGTTTGCCCGCAATGTATTGGGGCTTGAGGGAGCCGCTTCTTCCGAAATGGACAAAGAGACACCTCATCCGGTAATAGATCTTATGGAAGATCAAAAAAATATTCAGGATTATGGTGGCACCATGCGTTTAGGGGCTTATCCTTGTAAACTCAAAAAAGGAAGCAAGTCTTATGCGGCCTATCAAAGTACAACCATTGAAGAAAGGCACAGACACAGATATGAGTTTAACAACACATACCTGCAAGCTTTTGAAGATGGCGGAATGAAAGCAACGGGTATAAACCCTGACTCTGGGCTTGTTGAAATTATGGAAATTGCCGGCCACCCCTATTTTGTGGGTACTCAATTCCACCCAGAATTAAAAAGTACTGTCATGAATCCGCATCCACTTTTTGTGAGTTTTATTGATGCGATAGTTAAATCGAAGAAAAATTAATTAGTATACATATGGACAGAAATCAGGCCGTTGGCCTTGTCTTAATTGCGGTCTTATTGATTGGTTACTCCCTGGTGTTTAAGCCACCGGTGCAAGAGCAACCGCTTGTAACAACCGATTCTACAACGGTAAGCACTCCGGCAGATATTGCGGTAGAAAAACCCCAGACTGAAGCACCTGATGCCGTAGAGCAAGACTCTGTGCTTAGCTCTCAGTATGGTGTGTTTGCCTCTGCCATGAACGGAGAAAACAACAAGTTTCAGGTTGAAACAGAAAAGGCCAGATACAATTTTAGCACCAAAGGTGGAATCATTGAATCAGTAGAACTGAAAGAGTACCTCAACCATAGAAAAGAGCCGCTCATTCTTTTCGATAGTGAGAGTTCTAGCCTCGATCTGCAAATAGGAACAACCCATGGTATTATTGACCTGACCGATCTGTACTTTGTTCCGGACAGCCAACCCGAACTAGTTCAGGCGGGCGATTCTACCCAAATTGTATTTACAGCCACCTTGGCCGATGGCTCTACTGTACAACAAACCTATACGCTGTTTGGAGATCGTTATGACCTCCATTATAACCTCAAACTGAACGGGCTTCAGAACAAGGTACTTTCCAACGAAATAACCTGGGTTTGGGAAGACAAAATGAAGCGTTTCGAAACCAATTTGGACGATGCACGAAACAAAACCACCGTACGCTACTATACCCTTACAGAAGATTCAGACAATCTGAAAGAGATGTCTAACGAAGCTCAGCAAGAAACCATTGGTGAGGGAATAAAGTGGGCTAGTTTTTCGCAGAAGTTCTTTAATGCGGGTATTATATCTCAAAATGGATTTACCAGTGGCACCTTGTTTAACGCTCCTGTAAATGACACTTCTTATGTGGAGCTCGGGCGTATGGAGCTCAAAATGCCCGTAGACAATCTTTACAATGGAGCTGACTTTACCTATTACTATGGCCCGAACAGTTATAAAGTACTCAAAAGAGTAACAGAAGCTTATGATGACAATGTATACATGGGCTATAAACTGGTTAGCTGGGTAAATAAATATATCATTGTTCAGCTTTTCAGCTTTCTGGAACAACACATCTCCAACTATGGTGTCATCATTATCATCATAGTACTCATTATTAAACTGGCCCTTTTCCCGCTTTCCAGAAAGTCTTACCTCTCGATGGCGAAAATGAAAGTGCTAAAACCTGAGTTGGATGCGCTAAAGGAAAAAACCGGTGGCGACATGCAAAAGATGCAGCAGGAGCAGATGAAGCTTTATCGAGAAATGGGCGTGAACCCAATTAGTGGTTGTGTACCACTGCTTTTGCAAATGCCTTTCTTGTTCGCTATGTTCTTCTTCTTCCCGAATTCCATAGAACTTAGGCAAGAATCATTTCTGTGGGCCACAGACCTTTCTACCTACGATGTGCTCTTTAACCTTGGTTTTACCATACCTTTCTATGGGTCGCATGTTAGTGGGTTCACCTTGCTCATGACCCTTTCTACTCTGGCCATTACCTGGTCCAACAATCAGGTAAGTACTGTGCAGGGGCCTATGAAAAACATTGGTTATATAATGCCGGTAGTATTCATGTTTGTGTTAAACAGCTATTCGGCAGGTCTTAGCTTCTACTACTTTATTTCCAACCTGGTTACTTTCGGTCAGCAAACCATGATTAGAAGGTTTATCGATGAAGATAAAATCAGAGAGCAACTGGAGGAAAACAAGAAAAAGAATGCGACAAAAGGCAAATCTAAGTTTCAGCAAAGACTGGAGAATGCCATGAAGGCAAGCCAGGAAGCTAAGAAACAACAACAGAAAGGCCGAAAGAAGAGATAAAAGTATAAGACGAAGCGTCTCAAAAACGTAAAACTCGCTATTCTCACTTAGCCATTTAAATGGCTTATTTTAGAACGTACTGCTCTACTCGTAAACAGCAGTATTCGCTCTAATCTAAGTTCTTATACAGACAAATAGCTAAAGAATAACGATGGAATGATTTTGAGACGCTCGTTTATTGTACCCATTGGCCTTGCCAAAACACTACGATTGACCATTTCGAAACCCTCTAAACCCCACCCTACCAGCAGCTATTTAATTTCTCTCTTACTTTAAAGTACCTAAAAAACGTTGCCTTGTACTCCCCAAGGTTTCTTGGCCTCATATTTCATAAGCTTATTTCATACCCCTCATTTTAAAGGCCTTATAAAAGGGCTACTCCTTTCACACATAATAAGTCCAAGGCTATCAACACCTTAAAAAGTTATCAACGATCTACCCCTTGATTGTGTGCATAAACTCTGGATTAATCTTTCGCCTATTCTTATATCTTTGTACCCTCTACTTAACAGGAGAAAATTCAGGCCGAAACATGAAATTCACTTACTACGGACATTCGTCTTTTCTAATTGAGACCATGGGTAAGCAATTACTGTTCGACCCATTTATAACACCTAATGAGTTGGCCAAGGGAGTAGATATTAACTCCATAAAGCCCGATTACATTATACTAAGCCATGGTCATGGAGACCATGTAGCGGACGTGGAAGCTATTTACAAGCAAAGCAATGCTACCATTATTTCTACCTTCGAAGTAGTGACCTGGTTTGGCAATAAAGGGCTGGAACGTAACCATCCCATGAACCATGGCGGAGCCAAAACGTTTGACTTTGGCACCCTAAAACTGGTAAATGCTGTACATTCCAGCTCTATGCCAGACGGCAGCTATGGAGGGCACCCGGCCGGAGTAGTTATCCACAACAGTGAAGGCTGCTTCTACTATGCCGGAGACACCGCATTGACCAAAGACATGGAACTCATTGGAGAAGAGTTTAGCCTTGATTTTTCTATAATGCCGGTTGGCGACAATTTTACCATGGGGGTAAAAGATGCAATGAAAGCCTGCGAAATGGTGAAATGCAATAAGCTTATTGGTGTTCATTTCGACACCTTCCCCTATGTGGCCATTGACCATGAACAAGCTATGCAAATAGCCGAGGCCAATGGTGTAACCCTAACACTACCAACAATTGGAGAAACCCTTTCACTCTAAATATACATGGGCAAAATTATAGCCATAGCAAACCAAAAAGGCGGGGTCGGAAAAACCACTTCTGCCATGAACCTGGCCGCAAGTCTTGCCGTGCTGGAATATAAAACACTGGTGATTGATGCCGATCCACAGGCCAACACAACATCTGGCTTGGGGCACAACCCCAGAGAAATTGAAAAGAGCATTTACGAATGCATGGTGGGCAAAGCCGACATCCGTGATTGCATTATAGAAAGCGAAGTTTCCTTTCTACACCTTGTTCCTTCACACATCAATCTGGTGGGAGCAGAAGTAGAAATGGTTAACATTAGCAATCGCGAAGAAAAAATGCGCGAAGTGCTAAGCGAAGTACGCGATGAGTACGACTTTATACTCATAGACTGTGCCCCTTCTCTGGGGCTCATTACCGTCAACGCACTTACAGCTTCAAATTCCGTAATAATCCCCGTTCAGTGCGAGTATTTTGCCTTAGAAGGACTCGGTAAATTGCTCAACACAATTACTATTATACAGAAACGTTTAAATTCAAGCCTCGAAATTGAAGGCATTCTGCTCACCATGTATGACGTACGCCTGCGCCTGAGCAATCAGGTGGTCGAAGAAGTACAAACGCATTTCAAGAACATGGTTTTTGAAACCATTATTCCAAGAAATGTGAAGTTGAGCGAATCGCCTAGTTTCGGTATTCCGGCCATTGTGCACGATGCCGAAAGTAAAGGCTCACTGGCCTACTTAAGTTTGGCTAAAGAAATTGCAGAAAAGAATAAAGTTTAATTTTTGAGCATGGCAGCTAAATCTCCAAAACGTAAGAATGCATTAGGAAGAGGCCTGGGGGCACTTTTGGAGGATTCTACGAACAACACCGTTTCATCAGACATTGCCTCTTCTGCAGGTGGTAGTCTCAATGAAATTCCGTTAGACCAAATACAGGTAAACCCATATCAGCCTCGTACCCACTTTGACAGAACCGCTCTGGAAGAGCTGGCAGAAAGTATAAAAGTACAGGGGATTATACAGCCAATTACTGTTCGCAAGCTAAGCGATAAAGAATATCAGCTGATCTCAGGAGAACGCAGGTTTCAGGCTTCTAAAATAGCCGGACTGGAAAATATTCCTGCCTACATTCGTACGGCCGATGACCAACAAATGTTGGAAATGGCCCTTATTGAGAACATTCAGCGAGAAAATCTAAACGCCATTGAAATAGCCCTGAGCTACCAGCGACTGCTCGATGAATGCAACCTCAAACAAGAAGAGCTGGGAGACCGGGTAGGCAAAAACAGAACAACTGTTAACAACTATTTGCGATTACTCAGGCTGCCTCCCGACATTCAAGCCGGTATCAGAGACCAGAAAATATCGATGGGTCATGCCAGAGCTATCATTAATGTTGAAGACGTGGCCAAGCAGCTCTATATTTACAACAAGACCGTAGAAGAAGGACTTTCTGTTAGAAAAGTAGAGCAGCTGGTACGTGATTTGATGTCCAAAAGCGTTGACGACCCCAAACCTGAAAAGAAAGGCAGTAACCATCATAAAAACTATGAGGTGCAGCAAATTCAAACCAAGCTGTCTTCACACTTCGGCACACGGGTAAGTCTCAAAGCAGACGGTCAGTTTAGAGGAGAAATAAAAATTCCATTTCTTTCTACCGAAGACCTGAACCGCATTTTGGAAATCATTAGTCTATAATGCACCTAAAATCTGTTTACGCTATCGCTTTGCTTATTCTGGTGCTGAGTGCTCAAGCTCAGCAACAAAGTGGAGCTATTAAGAATGGCGTAACGTATGGCGATACGGTAAAAATCAAGAAAACAGAAGGCAAGTACTACAATCCAAAAGTGGCAGCCAGAAGATCGGCCATGATTCCCGGCTGGGGGCAAATTTATAATGACAGCTGGTGGAAGGTGCCCATACTATACGGAGGTTTCGGCACCGCCATATACTTCATCTATTTTAATGATGACCGATATCATTTTTTTAAAACAGAACTAGCCATTGAGCGGGCTAAAGACCCGCAAGATCAGAATGCCAATCGCATACGAGTTTTTAGCCGAAATGCTGATGCATGGCGCAGAAACCGTGATTTGGTGGTACTCACTATGGTTGGCATATACGGGCTTCAGATTATAGATGCCACCGTAGATGCTCACCTAAAAGGATTCAATGTAGACGATAACCTTTCGCTCAATTTGAAACCCAAGTTTGGAGTGATCAATGACGGAACTCCTTTTATTGGAATGAAGCTTACTTTACCCATAGGCAAATGAATATTTTACTTTTAGGTTATGGCAAAATGGGCCAACTCATAGATGAACTGGCCACCGCCCAAGGCCACCATGTGGTTGAACGAATTCATGTAGACAACCGTGAATTACTCGAAACACTGGATCCCAAAACCGTTGATGTAGCCATTGAGTTTAGCCAGCCTGAAGCAGCCGTTGAGAACATTAAATGGTGTCTTCAAAGACAAATTCCGGTAGCCGTGGGCACTACCGGCTGGCTTGATCAAAAACCGGAGATTGATGCCTATTGCTCGCAACACAAGGGCACTTACCTATTTGCCTCTAACTACAGCATTGGAGTAAATATATTTTTCAGACTCAATGAATACCTGGCCCAGTTAATGGCCTCGCAGGCTTATGAAGTAAGTACCAAAGAAATTCATCATACCTCTAAAAAAGATGCTCCGAGCGGCACCTCCATTACACTGGCAGAAGGCATACTGAAACACCTTACCCAAAAGAAGAAATGGGTGAATCATTCCACTAACCAGCCCAATGAACTGGCCATAGTTTCTGAGCGTATAGACCCCGCTCCGGGAACACACGAAATTACCTACACCTCTCCGGTTGATACCATTGAAATAAAACATACGGCTCATTCCCGAGAGGGCTTTGCCAGAGGAGCCATTGCCGTGGCCGAATGGCTCAAAGATCAGAAAGGTATAAAAACCATGAATGAGTTTTTGGAGAGCAAGTTCCAGGCTTAGTTACAAACACCACTTTAACTACCGAACAGACACAAGTCACTTCTATTAATTACCATATTATTTTGCACTACTTGCTTTAAAGCCCGATCTTTTATTTGCTTTTACAGAACAGTCTATTTGGAATAGGCGAGGATAAAATGAATGTTTCTTTCTCGATCTGTACGGCAAGGGTTATTGGTGAGGGCACAAATATAGAAATTAACCTCTTTCAGCTTAAGTGAGTACGTTAAACTTCTTACGTACACAAGCAACAGAACCATATAAAATATTCACACTAAATGAAACTAACCAAACATGAAATTCTTTATTGGAGTCATCGGGTTCCTTCTCTCTAATTCCCTCTACAGTTTTCAAGAAATCATTAAGGTAGAAGTCAATGAATTAAAGACCTTAAACCTCTCTCAAATAGCTACAAGCCTCGAACCTATCATTCTGGAAGTTCCTCCCAAAATGGAGGATCGGTTTTTCACCAATATAGCCTTAAATGAAGATTACATTTTCGCTCTTACACTTAGTGAGAATATGCCGGCTAACTCCAGACTACTGCAGTTTAAAAGAAGCGGAAAATTTGTTCGGGAAATTGGCGAAATGACTGAAGGTTGGAACTCACTATTCTTCGATAGCAAGAATCAAATTATAGGCGTTAATAACGGCCAAAAAATCTTTCAATATAATTATCAAGGCAAGCTTTTTGGAGAAGTTAAAGCTATTGGCAGAGACCAAATAGTTCACAGGGGTAGACACTACGCTGTCTCAATTAACTTCCCGGCTTTAGGAGAACCTATTGACTATAATCTTGTACAAACCAATGAAGCTGGTGAAGAAGAGAAACTACTAATTGAATTCCAAGACAATTCAACAGTCACGGTTGGGCAACACATGCGTTTCTCAAAACACGGGGCTGATTTATTATTGTGGAATAATATTGACCATACATTCATTCTGATTAAAGACGGCTACACTCAGGTTAAGTACAGGTTGAAATTGGACAAAGGCTTAAAAACGAGAGCTAACTCTATGATTATTGGCGATTGGCTAATACTTCCTTCGCAAAGAACTAAGCAAAATATCATCAAACTAATTAATCTAAAATCAGGTGAGTCGTTTGAGACCTTAGACCGTTACGATATTGGAATTATTGATGATATGGCCAATAATGGCTTTGTTAAACTCCATGAAACCGCAATCTATGGCGATATCGAGAATAAAATCTTCTTCCTTAAAAATGCTTCTGACATTGAGAACATCAAAAATGATTACCCCCCTGGATTTAAGGTGTTATTAATCGCTACACTCAAATAAAACATGAATTCTATATACCGCACAATAGGCTCTCTTGTATTTATCAGTCTGCTTTTATCTTGCTCTCCTTCAAAAAAAGATAACAACCTTGCTTTCATTGATATACCTGTTGAAGCGGCAAAAGAAATTAAACTCTCAACCGTAGCAATGGAAGTTGACTCCATTGCCTTAGAGACTCTTGAGAACAACCTTATTAGCCGAGTTATAAATGTAGTACACAACGATGGGTCACTCTTTGTCGGAGACATTAACGCACTTTTTAAGTTCACCTGGGAGGGAAAGTTCATTAAACAAATAGGAAGTATAGGACAAGGGCCTGGCGAATACCTTAACGTCTCAGATATTGCCTTAGATAAAGAAAAAGGGTATATCTATTTAGCCTCTAACCTAAGTCAGAAAATAGTATGTTACGACACTGATGGCAACTTTATAAGAGAGACAAAAGTTATTGGTTTAAACGGAGTAAAGTTACTTGCAGGGTCTTTGTATTGTATTTTCACACAACACAGAGGTTCAGCTACCGATAAAACTAAATGGTTTAATGATGCCTACCTTATCAAATTTAATCAGGATTTCATAGCAACAGATACAGTACTCATCAAGTCTGTAAAGGCCAATAAGGGTACCGCATCTATTTCCGATTGGACGGGAGACCGGATAATTTCTGAAGTCAATGGTGAAATTTATGTTTACATGAATGAAGTTATGAAGGAGCCCTTTGTAAGAGATACACTATTTAAGGTGAAAGATGGTGAAAAGACCGCCTCATTAAAGCTGAATTTTGGCATTACAAACCCCATGGAAGAGCATCTTTTTGTGAAGAGTATTCTCAGAACAGAGAACCATCTCCTAATAGACTTTAGCGTAGAATCATACTCGGGTATATCAGTAGTCGAATTGACAGGAAAGAAAGTTAACATAGCCAAAGGCTTTTTCCTAGATGACGTCTGGAATACCGGGTTTGCCCGGCTCATGCCTTGGAATTTAGCTAATGAAGAGTTTTATTTTATGAAAGAATCAATGGAGCTCGCTGCTGTCTTTGATGACATTAAAGGAGAAGAAAACCCCATTCTTTTTATTGTGAAATTAAAAACTGGATTTTTGTGAAATTGTGATCACTAGCAACTTTACATCACGTAATCTAGATTCTACCATTCTTGGTATATCTAATTATAGGATTACTTACTTAAGTCGCAAGAAGTATATTTCTGAACCTTGCCTCCATTTGTGTCCTCACAAATGGCTGTTAAAAGACGCTGTGAGAATACAGCTTG
>MDTG01177319.1_pt1 | contig 58353 bp, 49 predicted proteins | sample 811421 | NCBI WGS metagenome assembly MDTG01 (sample SAMN05326645, study PRJNA326480) | marine metagenome | isolation source: seawater | place: Pacific Ocean: South East | collected 2011
CCCGTTGAAAGGCAAGACGCTTCCCCCTTAGCTCAGTTGGTTAGAGCGACGGACTGTTAATCCGCAGGTCCCCCGTTCGAGTCGGGGAGGGGGAGCCAAATCTGGCTCCATTACACTGATTTCCTCAGTAAAATCTCCAAGTTCCGAATTTCCAATGTAAAAGTTGACACGCTGTTTTGTCTATTCAACATCAGCTATAGATCAGTCAGCGCAAATTTCCAGTATACGTTTTTAATTATGCGAAAAATAAGAGATAATACCGCGATTACGCATACGCTCTTTTGTCTTTTTATTCACTGGCTTGGTTGGTAATACTGAATCTCGATGACTGAATTTTTCCTGCTTCTTATCAGTACTGTGTTAGTCAACAATTTTGTACTGGTTAAATTCCTGGGTCTGTGTCCCTTTATGGGGGTCTCCAGTAAACTGGAAACGGCCATAGGTATGTCGATGGCAACGACATTTGTTCTGACACTGGCGTCCGTATGCAGCTACCTGGTGGAAACCTATTTATTACAGCCGTTGGGCATTACCTTCTTACGCACAATCAGCTTTATTCTGGTTATTGCCGTCGTTGTGCAATTTACTGAAATGGTGGTGCATAAAACCAGCCCTACCCTTTATCGTTTGTTAGGGATTTTCCTGCCGCTTATTACCACCAACTGCGCGGTTTTGGGTGTTGCATTGCTAAACCTGACCGAACAGCACAACCTGATTCAAAGCATAATTTACGGCTTTGGTGCCGCTGTAGGATTCTCACTGGCCATGATCTTGTTCGCCGCCATGCGGGAACGCCTGGCCGCTGCTGACGTCCCTACTCCGTTCAAAGGGGCTTCCATTGCAATGATTACCGCCGGCTTGATGTCACTTGCCTTTATGGGCTTTAGCGGACTGGTGAAAGTGTAATGATGATTGCAGCACTACTCGCCCTTGGGCTATTGGCACTGGGATTCGGTTTGGCACTTGGCTACGCCGCTATTCGCTTTCATGTTGAAGGTGACCCGCTGGTAGAACAAATTGACCAGGTATTGCCACAAACACAATGTGGTCAGTGTGGTTACCCCGGTTGCCGCCCGTACGCTGAAGCCATTGCCAATGGTGACGACATTAACAAGTGTCCACCGGGCGGCGAAGCGACCATTAAGCAGTTAGCAGATTTGATGGGGGTTGAGGCCAAGCCATTAGATGCCGCACACGGTGAAGAAAATGCGCCTAAGGTCGCCTACATTCGCGAAGATGAGTGTATTGGTTGTACAAAATGTATCCAGGCCTGCCCGGTCGACGCCATTGTTGGTGCAGCAAAACAAATGCACACTGTGATAACCGATGCCTGTACCGGCTGTGACTTATGTGTAGAGCCCTGCCCTGTAGACTGCATTGATATGGTGACGGTAAATCCTACGACGGCGTCCTGGCAATGGGACTTTGCACAAACGCCGCGAGGCGATATACCGGTGAAAGTGATTTCCTGATATGCCAAACGATTTTTCTCAAATACTTCAACGTCTTGATTCACAAAAGCTCTGGGACTTCCCCGGCGGCGTGCACCCTGACGGACGCAAGCATTTATCTAACCAATCTGCGATTGGTACTTTGCCGCTACCACAGACATTGGTAATTCCGGTGCGTCAGCACATTGGAACTGCAGGCAGTTGTTTGGTAGCGTCTGGCGATCAGGTATTAAAAGGTCAACCGCTGACACAAAGCCCGCATCCTTTTACGGTACCAGTGCACGCACCGACCTCGGGCGAAGTGATAGCGATTGAAGAACGCACCACAGCGCATCCTAGTGGACTGCCGGAGCTGTGCGTCGTTATTAAGCCGGATGGGCAAGAACAGTGGGCACCTCTGAACCCGATCAAAGATTATACCCAGGCAGAACCGTCATCCCTGGTTGCCGCTATATGCGACGCCGGCATTGCCGGTATGGGCGGCGCAGGCTTCCCGACTCACATTAAATCGACAGCCAGAAAAGCCGTCGAGTTTTTGATTATCAATGGTATTGAGTGCGAGCCCTATATCACGTCAGACGACAGACTAATGCGTGAGCACGCCTGGCAAATCCGGCAGGGTATCGATATTTTACGCCACTTGCTGTCACCGAAAGTAACGATCATTGGCGTCGAGGATAACAAACCTGAAGCCTTCGATGCTTTGAGTAAAGTGTGCGAAGACTGCCCGCATATTCGTGTTGTGTCCGTACCCACGAAATACCCCGCCGGGGGCGAAAAACAGCTTATTCAGGTGCTGACTGGCCGTGAAGTGCCTCGCGACGGGCTGCCTGCGGATATCGGCGTCATGATGTTTAATGTGGGCACCTGCTTTGCCATTGCTGACGCTATTTTGTATGGCAAGCCTCTCATTCAGCGAGTCGTTACACTTACTGGCGAAGCCCTTCAGCATCCGCAAAACGTCTGGGCTCTTATTGGCACCCCGATACAAGCGCTATTAGCGCATGGCCAATATCAGCCCAAACGACAGGCAACGCCCACAGTTATTATGGGCGGGCCAATGATGGGGTTCACACTGCCTTCCGTCGATGTCCCTGTGGTTAAAACCACAAACTGTATTTTAGTACCGGCCAAGAAAGAGCTGCGTATTAATCAGCGGGAACTGGCCTGTATCCGCTGCAGCGCGTGTGCAGATGCCTGTCCGGCCAGCCTGCTGCCACAACAGCTGTACTGGCACAGCAAAGCCGGAGAGCTGGATAAAGCCGAAGAGTACAACTTGTTCGACTGTATTGAATGTGGTGCTTGCGCCTATGTTTGCCCAAGTGAAATTCCCCTTGTGCATTATTACCGCAAAGCTAAATCGCAAATTCGCATTCAGAAAGACGAAAAAGATAAAGCCGAAAAATCGAAGCAACGTTTTGAAGCACGCAAAGCGCGTCTGGAACGCGAAAAAGAAGAGCGGGAAGCGAAGCACAGACAAGCTGCAGAAGCCCGCAAACAAGCTATGCAGGCTCAACAAAACAAGGCTACAGCGGCAACTGAAGGCACCAGTGCGAATCCGGCAAAAGACAAGGTCGCTGCCGCATTAGCGAGAGCGAAAGCAAAAAAAGCTGCTCAGCAATCAGCGCCAATAGCAGAAAACCAGGCTGCAGCCGACGCTGCACAGCCTGACACGTCGGCTACCGATACCAAACAAGACAAAGTAGCAGCCGCCATTGCCAGAGCCAAGGCAAAGAAAGCGCAACGTGCAAACGAGACAGCTGAGTCAGCACAACCGGGTACCGACACGCAAACGCCAGAGACGACAGCTGGCCATGATGCCAATGCAGAGCGAAAGGCAAAGGTTGCGGCAGCAATAGCGCGAGCGAAAGCGAAAAAAGCAGCGGCACAACAAGGTGAAGTATCAGAGGTATCTGACGAAGCGGAACTGCCTGATACGCCAGCAGACACTGCAGATTCAGATACCGAAGCACTGAGCCCGGAAGCCCAGCGCAAAGCCAAAGTCGCCGCAGCCGTTGCCCGTGCAAAAGCCAAGAAAGCGGCAGCAGAAAAAGCATCTACAGACGAGACTGAAACACCAGAAGTATCGGCAGACGCAGAACAATCGGTTACACAATCAGACACGGCTGCGTCAGACGCCGAAGCACTGAGCCCGGAAGCTCAGCGCAAGGCGAAAATTGCCGCCGCGGTTGCTCGCGCCAAAGCCAAAAAAGCGGGTTCAGAAAAAGCATCTACAGACGAAACTGAAACACCAGAAGTATCGGCAGTCGCAGAACAGTCTGATACGTCAGCAGACACGGCTGATGGAGACGCCAAAGCACTGAGTCCGGAAGCTCAGCGCAAAGCCAAAATTGCTGCTGCGGTTGCTCGTGCAAAAGCCAAAAAAGCGGCTTCAGAAAAAGCATCTGCGGACGAAACTGAAACACCAGAGGTATCGGCAGACGCAGAACAATCGGATACGTCAGCAGACACGGCTGAGTCAGATACCGAAGCTCTTAGCCCTGAAGCTCAGCGCAAAGCAAAAATTGCCGCTGCGGTTGCTCGTGCCAAAGCCAAAAAAGAAGCTTCAGAAAAAGCATCTACAGACGAGACTGAAACACCAGAAGTGTCGGCAAACGCAGAACAGTCGGATACGTCAGCAGACACGGCTGATGCAGACGCCGAAACACTGAGCCCTGAAGCTCAGCGCAAAGCAAAAATTGCCGCCGCTGTTGCTCGTGCCAAAGCCAAAAAAGCAGCACGAGAAAACAGTGAGGATCAGGAGCAAGATAACGCATGAAGTTAACCTTATCGAGTTCTCCCCACCAGCATGTCAGACGCACTACCGATCAGGTTATGCGCTGGGTCCTGTACGCAATGGTGCCTGGCATTATTGCTCAGGTCATCTTCTTTGGCTGGGGCGTCATTATCCAAATGTTATTGGCGGCAATCACAGCGCTTGTAACAGAAGCCACCATTGTCGCCCTACGTAAGCGTGAGATTGGCCAGGCCCTTGGCGACTACAGCGCCATTGTTACCGGCCTGTTGCTGGCAGTCAGCCTTCCTCCCTTTCTGCCATGGTGGATGACCGTACTGGGTACCTGGTTTGCTATCGCTATCGTAAAACAACTTTATGGCGGCTTGGGTTTTAACCTGTTTAATCCGGCAATGGCAGCCTATGTCATGCTACTTATCTCCTTTCCGGCAGCAATGAGTGGCTGGTTGCCTCCCTCTTCGCTCGCCCTACACGACATTTCGTTTGGCGACGCCGTGTCAGTTATATTTACCGGCTTCAGTCAGACCGGGTACGACTTAACCCAGTTACGCGCCGGGGCCGATGGTTTTACCATGGCCACACCGCTGGACTACGTAAAAACCCAATTGAGCCAGGGGTACACCTACACGGAAGCACTCTCACACCCGTTGTTTGGACAAGGCATAACAGAAGCAGCCGGCGCTGGCTGGGGCTGGGTTGCAATGGCTTACTTTGCCGGCGGTCTCGTGCTGCTCCAGCAACGCATCATAAGCTGGCATATTCCGGTATCTCTGATTGCAGGCGTGGCAATTACCGCGACCTTTTTACAGCTCATTAATGGCGACTTGTACGGTTCGGCCCTTTTCCACTGGACCAACGGTGCGGTGCTCTTTGGCGCATTCTTTATTGCTACCGACCCGGTTTCGGCCTCGACTACCCCCAAAGGGCGTTTAGTCTTTGGTGCAGCCATTGGCTTTTGGATTGTTATTATTCGCACTTTCGGCGGCTATCCCGACGCCATCGCCTTCGCTGTCGTTATCATGAATATGGCGGTACCGTTGATTGACTATTACACCCAGCCAAGGGTTTATGGACAGCGTGCTAAACAAAAGCAGCGGGAAGGAGACGCCTGATGCCAAATAGCATAATTAAAAACGGTGCCCTGCTAGCCTTATTTGCCGTGGTTACAACAGCATTAATTGCGTTTACTTTTGCCGGTACGGAACAAAAGATTGCGGAGCAAAGGGCTAAGCGTTTGCTCACTACCCTGAACGAAGTAGTGCCACCAACACTTTACAATAATCAATTATCTCTGGACTGTTTACAGATTGATGATGCAGCCTTGGGACGAGGTTCTCATACTATTTACCGTGCCCGGCTAAACGGCGAGAACCAGGCTTTAGCCGCCGAGTTTACGGCCCCTGATGGCTACAGCGGTAACATTCACTTAATTTTGGGTGTTAACACACAGGGCGAGGTACTGGGCGTTCGAGCACTCGACCATGCCGAAACGCCCGGGCTGGGTGACAAAATTGAAATGGCGGTCAGTGATTGGATGCTTTCATTTAACGGCAAAGTCTACAAAGCAGAAGACGCCAAACGCTGGCAAGTCAAGAAAGACGGCGGGCAGTTTGACCAGTTTACCGGCGCAACCATTACGCCCCGCGCCGTCGTTGGTGCTGTGGTGAAAACACTGGCCTACCTGAACCAACAGCAGGCCTCGCTGTTTAGTCAACCCGCTAACTGCCCTGCCCCGGCAGAATCTCAGGAGTAAGTGCGTATGTATCAACAACTCACGCTCGAGGGCCTCTGGAAAAATAACCCCGCCTTAGTGCAGCTATTGGGCCTGTGCCCATTGCTGGCAGTCACCTCCAGCGTCATTAACGGACTTGGATTGGGGATTGCCACCACACTGGTGCTAGTAGGCTCCAACGCGACTGTGTCACTGATTCGGCACTACGTTACGTCAGCTATACGGATCCCGGTATTTGTGATGATCATTGCTGCCTTTGTTACCGTGATCCAGCTACTCATGAATGCCTACACGTATGAATTGTATCTGGCATTGGGTATCTTTATTCCGCTTATTGTGACCAACTGCGCCATTATCGGCCGTGCCGAAGCCTTTGCTTCCAAAAACCCGTTAGGTACCTCAGCTTTTGACGGCTTAATGATGGGCGTCGGTTTTACACTGGTGCTGGTCATTCTGGGAGGACTTCGCGAAGTATTGGGTAATGGCAGGCTGCTACATGGCGCTGATCGTCTGTTTGGCCCTATTGCATCAGACTGGTCCGTTACTCTGTTTAGCCCGGAGAATCCTTTCTTGCTGGCAATCCTGCCGCCCGGCGCCTTTTTAGGACTTGGCTTCCTGATTGCCGTTAAAAATATTATTGATAAAAAACTGGCCGACAAAGCAGCCGCAAACGCACCGAAGAAAGTCGTGCGCGCGCGTGTCACTGCAGAAAGCTAGCCAGCGATAGCGTTGAACCGGTACCTTTTATGAGCAGTTCGTTGACCAAACAACAAAAAGTACAAGCCATTATGGACATTCTGGATGAGCTTTATCCGGAAATTCCCATTCCATTGGATCACAAAGACCCGTACACACTCCTGATAGCCGTGCTGCTGTCTGCGCAATGTACCGATGAAAGGGTCAACCAAATCACCCCTAAATTGTTTGCCCGGGCTGATAACCCCTTTGATATGGTGCTCATGAGCATCGATGAAATCAAAGAGATCATCAAACCCTGCGGATTGTCCCCGATGAAATCAAAAGGGATTTGGCATCTGTCTGATATGATCATCAAGCAACATGGCGGTGAAGTACCACAAGACTTTGAGGCGTTGGAAGCCATGCCCGGTGTCGGTCACAAGACGGCATCTGTGGTTATGTCCCAGGCATTTGGTGTTCCCGCTTTTCCGGTTGATACCCATATTCACCGACTAATGTATCGCTGGGGTTTGTCGAACGGTAAAAGTGTGGAGCAAACCGAGCGCGATGCAAAACGCCTGTTCCCACGAGAACGCTGGAATGACCTGCATCTGCAAATCATTTATTACGGCCGAGAGTATTGCCCTGCACGCGGTTTCTCGCTGGACAAATGCATTATTACCCGCCAGTTTGGCCGCAAAAGTTTTATAAACGAAGTGCTGAAAGAGCAGGAAAAGAAGCTACAGGCAAAGCAAAAGAAAACCGTCAAAAAGCCCAAAAAATAGCAAGAGCCTGAAATAAGTACGAAAGGCGTATTGACGGATACGCCCCATTTTCTGACATATTACCCCAGTATAATCATCATTTTTTCAAGGAGAATGCAATTTGGAAGCTTGGGTTGAGCGCGTTATGTATGCATCGCGATGGTTACTTGCACCCATTTACATTGGATTAAGTCTGGCCCTGGTGGCGTTGGGTATTAAGTTCTTTCAGGAGCTTTTTCACCTGTTACCCCATGTACTTGAAATCAGCGAGGCTGACATTGTACTGGTGGTGTTGTCACTTATAGACATCGCGTTAGTGTCTGGCCTGATCATAATGGTGATGTTCACCAGTTATGAGAATTTTGTCTCGCAAATTGATTTAAAAGAAGGCACAGAAAAGCTGGCCTGGCTGGGCACTCTGGACACCAGTTCACTGAAAAGCAAAGTTGCCGCTTCAATCGTCGCTATTTCGTCCATTCATTTACTCAAAGTGTTCATGAATGCCAAGAATATCGATAACGACAAACTCATGTGGTATGTGCTTATTCACCTTACTTTTGTTGTCTCTGCTTATGCCATGGGCTCGCTGGATAAAGCCAGTCGCAAGCACTAGTTCCTATTACCTGAAACCAGCCATATGGCTGGTTTCAGTCTCGTTTGTCTTTAAGACGCAGCGGCAACACGCAAGCGTTCAACTGGCCGTTCATCTATCCACAAATGTAACAGCGCAGTAATGATAGCGATGCCGCATGCGGCCCACCACACCACGTCGTAAGAGCCGGTTACGTCAAACAGATAACCACCTAACCACACGCCGCTGAACGAACCAAGCTGATGGCTTAAAAACACGATACCGTAAAGCAATCCCATGTAAGGCAAACCGAACATTTGCGCAACCAGACCTGACGTCGGCGGCACCGTTGCCAGCCACAACAGGCCTGTGACTATCGAAAATGCATACACCGACGTGGCCGACATCGGAAAATACATAAATACGGCTATCGACACAGCGCGTAACGCGTAAATCCAGGTAAGCAGCTTGGCTTTGGAATATTTCCCCGCCCAGGAACCTGACAGTAAACAACCGAAGATGTTAAACAAGCCAATTAACGCCAGACTGGCCACCGCGACATCAGACTCAAAACCCCGGTCACTCAAAAATGCCGGCATGTGCACGGTAATAAATGCCAACTGAAATCCACATACAAAAAAGCCTGCCACCAGCAGCCAGTAATGTGGATAAACACACGCTTCTTTCAGCGCTTCTTGCATAGATTGTTTTTTTGCCGACTCATTCACCCCTGAATCAGGCACCGATGCAACGCGTAACGGAGACGCTAACAACATCATCAGCAACGCACAGGCTGCCATGAGTAATAGTGCTGTACTCCAGCCATAACCTGCGATAAACGACTGTGCAACCGGTACCACAAGCAATTGCCCGGCCGAACCAGCCGCACTGCCCAGACCTAATGCAAAAGACCGTTTCTCTGGCGAGACCATTCTCGCCATGGCGGGCAATACCACCCCGAATCCGGTGGCCGCAATCCCCATGCCCATTAATAGCCCTGCCCCAGTATTGAGGCCCAACACAGAATCTGTCGTCGCTGTTACATAAAGACCCAGTGCGTAAAGTAATGTGCCAGCAACAACGGTTTTAACTGTGCCGAATCGATCGGCGAACGCACCAGCAACAGGCTGGAACAATCCCCACCACAAATTTTGAAGTGCTAACGCAAAGGCAAACACCTCTCTGCCATAACCAAATTCGGCAGACACCGGTGCCATAAAAAAGCCCATCGAAGAGCGCAGACCAAAGTTCAGAGCCAACAACACACACGCAAATGCGATAGCAATGCTGAGTAAGGATTTATACTGTGACATAACGATTCCGTGTTTGAAGAACGACGAAGTGAAAGAATCATAGTGTAACTGACAACGACACCAACATCACCACACACACTTATTCAATCGCAATGGGAGTTGCTGGATAAATAATCAAAATGCGGTTAACTTATAATCAGAGAGCGCTCTTTCTGCACCTAAGACGGAAAATTATAAGTATGAAAGTCTTTCTTACAGAGCTAAAACGAAGGAATGTCATAAAGTCCGTATTGGCCTACCTTGGGGTTTCCTGGCTCATACTTCAGGTCGTTGAAGTCTTTTCCGGATTGATCGACATGCATCCACTTGTGGGTCCAGGCGTTATCCTGGCATTGACTTGCGGGTTACCGGTAGTCGCTTATCTGTCCTGGCACTTTGATATCAGTCTCGATGGCTTTCGGCGCACAGCTGAATCTGATGATGAAGCGGTTAAGCCCCTTGGAGCCGGCAGTTGGCTAAGCCTTGCGGGTATCGCGATACTAAGCATATTCATCGGTTTGCACATTTTCACGTCCATAGAAGCAAACTACAAAGCCGAAAGCGAAGGCCAGCAACAAATCATGCAGGCAGATTCTATTGCGGTTCTTCCTTTCACAGACCAGAGTCCAGAGCGGGATCAAAATTACCTGGCTTTGGGCCTTTCTGAAGAGCTCACAAGTTTACTGGGTCGAACCGAAGGGTTTCGTGTAGCCGCTTCCAGGTCTAGTCAGATTCTCTCCGACAAAGGCCTTTCGCCGGTGGAAATTGGCCGGCGCCTCAATGTCCAAACTGTACTGGCCGGTAGTGTAAGAGCTCAGGGTAACCGATTAAAAATACGTGTTGAATTAATCGACACTGAAAATGGACACACTTTGTGGTCTGAGCAATTCCTACGTGCATTTTCAGATGTGTTTGAGTTAGAGAGCGAAATTGGTCGGGCCGTAGTCAACCTATTACAAGACAAATACATTGAAGCGGGTTCTTTTAAATCACTTAATACAACGGCTAGCACCGACGCATATGTCATGTATCTGAAAGGCAAAGAACAATACCGCCTGCAGACTGCGGAATCGATGAAAGCAGCCAGGACCTTGTTCGAGCAATCTATAGCGCTTGACCCTGAATACGCCCAGGCTTACGTGGCTCTGGCCGATACGATTGCGCTCTTAGCGGAAGGAGAAAGCCGCTTTGGCATTCTGAAAACCGCTATTGCGGCACAATTGGCCAAGCAGAATCTCGACAAAGCCATAATAAGGCAACCCGATAACGCCGAAGCATTCGCTGTCAAAGGGTATGTAGAGTTCATGACAGAACAGTATGACACTGCGCTAACTGACCTGAATAAAGCACTTTCATTGAATAAGAATTTATCAGTAGCCTACATGTGGCGGCATTTTGTTCATGAAGCACTTGGCCATTTTGAACAAGCACTGGACGATCTAGAGCAAGCTCACTCACTGGATCCGATATCACGGGCAAATTTAGCGAATTTGGGATTTGAATATTCACGCCGCGGCGACTTCCAAAAAGCCAAGCAATACCTGACCCGGTTAACAGAGGATTTTCCCAATTATCCGCAGGCTTATGTCAACCTTGCTGATGCCAATTACCTCGCGGGCGAGCACGCAGAGAGTCTGCGAAACTGGCTGACAGCCTATTCTTTGTCACAAGACAACCTGAACTACCGGAATCGAGCCGCCAATATTCTGATTGAACTCGGACTGACAGAGAAGGCTAAGCAGCTCGTTGATGCAACCGACCCTACTTATCAGTCTTTTATTCTGGCTCGGGAAAGAAACGGTGAAGCATTGGAAGACGTTCTGGCATTTCAAGTTGCCAGTAATCCAGATGATTTCTGGGTGAAAATGGAACAGGCTATTTATTTAGGATGGATGGGGAAATCAGGTAAAAGCGCAGAGCTATTTATTGCACTTGAGGATCTAACACCGATACAGGAAATGTACGTCATGCCGTTTTGCTCACCGGCTATTGAAATCGCCTGGGCACAACAAACGCTAGACATAACAACGGCAACTGACAGCGCGCTAATTGCGACCTGTACAAAACAGCTTAAAGAGGAAATCAGCGTATTCAAAGACAGCTATTTAATGTATTTGTCAGCCAGGATTAGCGCACTGAGCGGTAATAGTACTGCATTTGTCAAACACTTCAGCGAAGCCCTGGACAATGGCTGGTTGCAGTGGTGGACTGAGCATGACCCGCTGGTTGCTAACGTATTTGCCGAAAACGAACAAGCGAAAGCGTTACTTAATAAGCACAATAAAAAGCTTGCACTGGAAAAACTAAAGGCCGACAACATCGACCTTTCTTCTTTTTTGTAGCAATTTACTGTTTAACGCGCCGGCGACGAATTGTTAATAGAACAGCAATCGCCCACGAGCCTAACATCGCCGGAGCAGAAACGTACTCTACTCTCGCCATAATCCGCACTGTCTCAGTGAACCCGCTATTCACACTAAAAGTAAGCGTATCCGACGCGTAAAGGCCCGAACTAACAAAACAGAAATCATCGGGATCCGTAACAGTTATACAATCTACCGGAAGCGCATTGTGCTCGTCCTGATAATAGAAAAACGTTTTATTGGTGCCTGACTGCATTGTAACGTCTAAAGTGATATCGTATTCACCCACCGGCATATCAAACGGGATGGCGGCATTTAAGAAAACCATACCTTTGTCTGAATACACCGGACTGCCCCAATCATCGTAATAAATGAGCTGACTACCACCAGCGTGGTCAATGTAGGAATCGTCACCTGTAAACTGCCACATTTGCCCGGCTGCATTAGATAACGTCCAGGTAATATCGTAACTGGCTGCCCCCACTAAATAAGCGAAAAAACTGCCAAAGGCAAATAGGTTTTCATCGTCGTAAAACGCATAGCTGCATCCGTCCCACACCGGCAAATATTGAGGGGGAATACTATTATAAGTGTCGTAATCCATTTCTTCGTAACAATCGCGCCCCGGTACAGGTAACAGATGCTGATTTCCCGAGGTAAAGCCGTAATTAGGTGATTGCCTCATTACAGAATCGAAATTGCTCGCCGACAGGGTAACGCCATAAGGTCCCATGACCGTATCCGCGTCATCTATAAGGTAATAACTTTGTGGCGCTGTAGAGGTTTTGGAGCCTCGCCCCCCTCCGCGAATCAATGCAGATTCGGCGATGGTGGAATACAACATTCCTGACATAACAATTAACAGTACAACTCTGTTTCTGAATTTCAACATGGCGTGCTCCTGCCAACGACCGAGGGTCATGTGTGTAGTGCGATGGTGATTTTTATTATTTTGATGCGTACTATCCTAGACCACTCATGTCTACCGTACAATTTTTAACCAACAGATAAGACCAATTCAGTCTTTTCGGCTGACGACAGTCTAAATACGATCAGCGATCACTAATCGGTAAATACAAGTGTTATGCTGCAACGCACAGGCTGGATTGCAGCCGGAGCGTGAATAGTTTCCACACCGGAATGTCATCTGGCTGCAATCTGACATGCATACAATCACCCGTAAGAGGAGAATCACAATGCGAATGCTTCACACCATGTTACGCGTCAAAGACCTTGATACGTCACTGGCGTTTTACGTCGATACCATGGGCATGAAATTACTGCGCAAAAGCGTAAACGAGGAATACGAATACACATTGGCTTTCGTGGGCTATGCCGACGAGTCAGAACAAGCCGTACTGGAGTTAACCTATAACTGGGGCGACAACGAGTACGATATGGGTACTGCGTATGGTCACGTTGCGTTTGCAGTTGACGATATTTATGCTTTTTGCGAGCAATTAGAAGCGAAAGGCGCAGATGTGTATCGCAAGCCAGGGCCTGTCAAAGGTGGCAAAACGGTCATCGCGTTCGTGCGCGACCCGGACGGTTACGCCATCGAACTTATTCAACCGGAATAATTTGTTATGCGCGTAGTCCCCTTATCTTTTGTTTTATTGTTATCAACGAGCGCGATGTCGTTTGCCAGTCAGGCTTTCGATATTGTTGCTCACCGCGGCGCTTCGGGTTATCTCCCTGAACACACGCTGGAAGCTATGGCGCTTGCGCACGCTCAGGGGCCGGCCTTTATTGAACAGGATCTGGTACTCACGCGCGACAACGCACTGGTGGTATTGCACGATATTCATCTGGAAACCGTCACAGACGTCGAGCATAAATTCCCCAATCGAGCCCGTGAAGACGGCCGTTTTTACGCCCTCGACTTTACCCTGGCAGAGCTAAAAACCCTGCAGGTCCATGAACGTGAAAACGCTGACGGTACGCCGGTATTCCCCAATCGCTACCAGGGCAAAGGCCATTTTACGGTTGCCACCTTTGAGGAGCAGCTGACCTCTATTGCTGAATTGAATCGCCTCACTGGTGCCAACATCGGATATTACCCGGAAATCAAGTCACCGGCCTGGCATCGGGCTGAGGGCTACGACATCAGCAAAATCGTGCTGGACACGCTGAGAGCGCATAATTTGGATACCACGGACGCGAATATTTATTTGCAGTGCTTTGACTTTGAAGAAGTGAAGCGTATTCGCAACGAATTGGGGGCCAAAGTGAAAATGGTGCAACTGATTGCGGATAATGACTGGGGTGAGTCCCCCACCAATTACGCAATGCTAAAAACACCAGCGGGCATGCGAGAGGCTGCGCAATATGTGCAAGGCATTGGCCCCTGGCTAGGTCACGTCACACAATCCACTAACCCACCTTCATTTGAATTGGCGGATTGGGTGCAAACAGCGCAAGCTGAAGGTCTGAAGATTCATCCATATACATTCAGGCTCGACGCGTTACCCCCGGGTATTACCGCAGAGCAATTGCTTCAGCTTATTGTGGGTAAATGGAAATTTGACGGCGTATTTACCGACCAGGTACCGCCGGTAAAAGCCTTTATTGAGCAAATTGGACAATCAGCACACTAAGCGTGTTGTGTATTGAATAGCAAAACGGCCGCATCATGATGCGGCCGTTTTCGTTTAAATCAGTTTGAATCTATGACTTCGCCAGCCTGACGACTACGCGACGGTTAGCCGCTCGGGAATGACTGGTGGTATTCGGTGAGATATGGCGCTTCTCACCGTGACCGGTTAATTCGATGCGATCCGGGTTTACGCCTAAGTCTGTTAGATAACTCTTTACCTCATTGGCGCGACGTACGGAGAGCTGCTGGTTGTTCCACGAACCACCGTAGCTGTCGGTATAGCCGTCTAACAACACCAACTCCAGATCGTTGTCTTCTCGCAGGTAATCGCCAATCATGGCCAGACGTTTCTTAGAGTATTTAGACAGCTCGACGCTGTTTTTCTCGTAACTCAACACCGTATAGCTGATATCTTCAAAACTGTAAGGCAACAGGTTTGACACACAGCTCACAAATTCCTGATACACCGGCATGAAATTACTGGCATTAAGACCAACCGCTACCTTGTCTGCAGGGTTGTACCAATCCTGATAGTAAATGGTTGGCCAGAAACCTTTTTCGAGTTCACTGAGCATGGTCCAGGCGGTGTCTTCCGGCAAATCACCATCGTACTGAGTGCGAATGGTCATGTCCGCTATCTGACGGGCGCGCTGTCCTGGCATCCAGGCCGGCGGCACTGAATACACAGCAGCCGTATCAAAACGTTTCGGCAAGCGTTGCATATCCAGCACAAACTCCATGTTGAGCTGCTTTGATGCGACACTGGTAAACTGAGCCTCACCGTAACCCGGCAACGCATGCGACAGCGTGCAGCTTAACCTTGATGGTTCGCTGACCTGCCAATCCGACGATTCTACCGTGGCGTGATACTGACGCATGGCGCCGTTAGCAGCGCATGTTGTCAGACCCAATGCCAACACAATTGAACTATGCAAAATGGATTTAACCATACTAGCCTCTGAATATGCCTCGTTAACTTATCGACAATTGCCGAGAAAAGTTTAGTTCCAGGTAGATACTCTTGCCTAATGTTGACATAATTTGCCCCTGAATGAGAACTGACTTTACGTTTAATTCGCGACTTCCGCATTATTCGATTCGTCCACAACGTTTTTTTGAGTGATATGTCCGACACCAAACCTCAGCTTGCACACCGTTTCAGAGGCTACTTTCCCGTTATTATCGACGTTGAAACCGCCGGCTTTAACGCCAATACCGATGCCTTGTTAGAAATTGCCGCCGTAACCCTTCATATGGACGAAGAAGGTATGCTGCACCCGGATCAGACGTATCACGCCCATGTTACGCCGTTTGAAGGCGCGAACCTCGAGCCAGCTGCGCTGGAATTTAATGGTATTGATCCGAACTGCGCATTGCGCGGTGCCATCGACGAAGATGAAGCCATGAAAGAGCTGTGTAAAACCATTCGGAAACAACAAAAGGCCGCAGAATGCCAACGTTCAGTCATTGTCGCGCACAATGCTACTTTCGATCAGAGCTTCGTTAATGCTGCCATTGAGCGTTGCAACATCAAACGCACGCCGTTTCACCCTTTTGTTTCTTTCGATACCACAACCCTGTCAGGTCTGGCGGTCGGTCAAACCGTGCTGGTAAAAGCCTGCCAGGCTGCGGGAATTGCATTCGATCAGAAAGAAGCCCATTCCGCGTTGTACGATGCAAAGAAAACTGCCGAGCTGTTTTGCTACATCGTCAATCGGTATGCCTCGTTAGGCGGATGGCCGCTTCCTTAGCAGACCATCTCGCCCCATTTCGTTAAATAATTGTAAAAAGGCATTGTAACTTCGTCGTTGAGTTGTACACTTAACAAACTTAAACGATTAAGATTCTATTATGCTGAACAATAAATTACTGCTTTGGAGTATTACCGTAGCCTGTGCTGGGTTCTTATTTGGCTTTGATACAGCTGTAATATCCGGAGCAGATCAACCCATCCAAGCCTTGTGGCAAACCTCTGATCTGACCCATGGTTTGTTTATCATGTCATCGGCCCTGTGGGGCACAGTACTGGGCGCATTAAGCGCTAACATTCCCTGTGACCGGCTTGGCCGCAAAACCACACTGATCGCTATTGGGGTGCTATATCTGCTGTCTGCATTGGGTTCAGCGCTGGCAACAGATCCTGTTACTTTCAGTGTAATGCGCTTTATTGGCGGTATCGGCGTCGGTGTCTCCTCGATAGCGGTGCCCGCCTACATTGCTGAAATAGCACCAGCGGCTCAGCGTGGTCGACTGGTTGCGCTTTACCAGTTCCAAATTGTGTTTGGCATATTAATCGCGTTTTTATCGAACTATCTGCTGGCAGATACATTTCTGCTCAGTTGGCGCTGGATGCTGGGCATAGAAGCCCTTCCTGCAGCTATCTACCTGCTGTTGGTTTTCTTTGTACCAGAGAGTCCCCGGTGGCTGCTGCTACACAAACAGGATCACCAGGCAGCCAGTCAGATTCTGCATGCTGTAGGGGAACCTTCGCCGCAACACCTGATAACCCAAATTGAAAGTGAACATCAGCAACGCGCTAGCGAGAACCTGTTCAGTCATGCGTATCGCTGGCCAATACTGCTGGCGTTTTTACTGGCTTTCTTTAACCAGCTCTCGGGTATTAACTTTGTGATTTACTTTGCCCCACGCATCTTCAGTCTGGCGGGGCTGGACAGCAGTGCCGCGTTGTTGTCGAGTGCGGGCATTGGCCTGGTCAACCTGTTATTTACCGTGTTGGGGATGGTGCTTATTGACAAGGCTGGCCGTAAAACCCTGCTCGTCATAGGTTCAATAGGCTACATTCTGTCTTTAGCCGCACTCACGATAGCGTTTCAGTTGTCGTTGGCGGGTAATTTAGTGGTTGCCTTTATATTCATGTTTATCGCGTCACACGCGGTCGGCCAGGGCGCAGTGATCTGGGTGTTTATTTCTGAAATATTCCCCAACTCGGTGCGCACCAAGGGGCAAAGCCTGGGCTGCGGTACCCATTGGGTTCTGGCGGCTTTGATTACGCTTGTGATGCCAGCAGTATTAGGCAACTTTACGCCCACTGTCATCTTTGGCTTCTTTACCGTGATGATGGTCCTGCAGCTTATATGCGTGCTCTGGTTGTTTCCTGAAACCCGTGGCAAATCCATAGAGGAACTGGGTATATCACTCTCAGACAGTCGCTAACACCAATGAAAAAGGCGCCAACCGGCGCCTTTCACTTAAATATCGTTCAAGCTTACAGCTCTTCTGATTTTTCAGCTAGGTACTTAGCAACACCTTCAGGGCTTGCGTCCATACCAGATTTGCCTTCAGTCCAGCCAGCCGGACATACTTCACCGTGCTCTTCGTGGAACGCCAGTGCGTCAACCATGCGCAGCATTTCGTCGATGTTACGGCCCAGAGGCAGATCGTTAACTACCTGGTGACGTACCTGACCAGCTTCGTCGATCAGGAATGAGCCACGGAACGCTACACCTGCTTCAGGGTGCTCTACGTCATAGGCCTGGCAGATTTCGTGCTTCACGTCTGCAACCAGAGTGTACTTAACCGGACCAATACCGCCTTGGTTAACCGGCGTATTACGCCATGCATTGTGAGAGAACTGAGAATCGATAGACACACCAATCACTTCCACACCGCGCTTGGCAAACTCGTCATAACGTTTGTCGAAAGCGATCAGCTCTGAAGGACATACAAAGGTAAAGTCTAATGGATAAAAGAAAACAACGGCTTTTTTACCCTTAATGGCTTCGCTTAAAGAAAAGCTATCAACAATTTCACCGCTACCTAGCACTGCAGCAGCAGTAAAGTCCGGGGCCGGACGGCCTACCAGTACGCTCATAATTTGCTCCACTTGTGTTTGTGATTATTCCTAATGGCAATATTGCCATGGGTGCTGACACTGTTGTACCAGCCATGTCTATTATTGGTGCGCTTTTTTATAAAACAACAGCATCTGGTGAAAACTTTTAAATAATCCGACCAGTTTTTTTGTGATTGATGACGCATAAAAGCAAATCCGGGTTTTCTCCTATGGCATTTGCCTAGGGGCTGTTCAAAAATCACTACAGCCTGATAAAAGCACATAGCTAACTTTTGGCTAAATTTGCGGAAAAGCATTTGCAAAGATAACAAATAACAATTATTATCATTTGCAACACTAGTTAGAGGTTTTTTTATGTACGTGTGTATGTGCTACGGCATTACCGATACTGCTATTAAACGCGCTGTCACTGAAGACGGTGTGGGCAACATGCGTCAGTTAAAAGAGCAACTGCAAGTGGGTTCACAATGCGGGCGTTGTATCCAAATGGCCCAGCAAATAATTGATTCTACTATCATCGACGAGTCTTTATTCAAAGACGTGGGCTAGTACCCGCCCCGGTAGTACTGCGCTTTACAATCACAGTTACCACTTGGCATTGATTGCCGCAAAATAATAGCTTCCGTCAATGCCACCCGGACTGGTTGAAGGATATTTCGCGCCTGCAACAAACTGATAAGGGTTGATATCGGGTTGGGTGTTAAACAGGTTATTTACCCCAAACGTCACCCCCCACACCGGGGTAAAGGCATATTGCCAGCGCGCATCCAGCGTGAAACGCCCGCCTGACTCTATATCCAATCCTGCAGCAGCATCGAGATGATCTTCATAGAAGCTGCCGTAGTAGTTGAGCCGCCAACTTAATTCATTCGGTCCGAATTGCTGATTCAACGTCACATTCGCACGCCAGGCTGGTAAGTTATCTTCCAGCATTCGAATGCGTTGACGCGTCAGATTAGTATCCTCGCTGGCACCGGTGTCATTCAAGGTAACTCGGGTAACCTGCGTATCCGTCCAGTTCACACTGGCCAGCAGATCGTTCTGCCAGTCACCAGACGCAAAACGCCAGTGGAAAATAAGATCCATGCCCCGGGTCAGGGTGTCAAAATCATTGGTGAAATACTTGGCGCTGCGATAGGTTTCGGCTTCTTTGAAACCCTGTGCCAACAGCAAATCAATAGTATCCTCAGACAGCGGAATCGCAGAGGTTGTGCTAATCCGGTCAGACAATCGAATCTGGTAAAAATCCAAAGTCAGTTGGGCGACAGATTTTACTTTTGCTACCAGACCGACACTGATGTTAGTTGACTCTTCTGGGGCCAGTGCCGATGCACCCAATTGCTTCGCTACCGGATTAGAGGGCGGCAATGTCACCTGGTCTTCTAACCCGTTCAAGCCGAACTTGGTACTAATATTAATGATATTGCTCTGGCCAACTGTTGGCGCTTTGTAGCCCGTACTCACTGAGCTACGCAGAGCCATCGACGTGGTAAATTGCCAGCGCGCACTGAATTTACCATCCAGGTGGGTACCGAAATCCGAAAAATCTTCAGCACGAATGGCTGCGCCAAACAGCCATTCAGCCGAAAAGGGAATAGACGCATCAACGTACACAGCACGATTACTTCGCTGCCATTGACCGGATGTTTCCGGGCGATATCCCGGAAAGCCATTGGCGCCTACCGAAAACCCTGAATGAACACCCGTCACATTCTGCGCAAAGGGACCTACTACGTATGACGCTTCCTCACCTTTAACCTGTTTGTACAACTCGCTTCGCCATTCAATGCCCATGGCCAGCGTAACTGGCTGAAACATCTGTGCATCCACTTCTTTCACCAGATCCACGCTGGCGTTTTTCTCCAACTGCGCAGCGCCACCGGGGTTAAAGGAAGTAGGCGAATCCGGCCCTAAAGAGGGATTGACCGTATTGTCGATATAATACTGAATTCCCGAATACCCCACTCCGGCACTGACATCGAAAAACCAATCATTGCCCAGGTCACCACGTACGCCTGTGTACCAACTGCCGTCTTTCACCTTGCCACCGAAACGGGGAGTAAACCCGCCGGGGAACCATTCGTTGAAGGCAAAACAATTGCGCCCAACATCGCTAGAGGGGTCATTTATTTGCAGAAAAGCCGGGTTGGTCAGTACGTTTTCATTACCGAGTGTAATAACGGGGCACGCTATCCCCTGCCCTAAGCCATCCAAATCTGCAATTAGCAGTTGCCGGGGGCCGGTTGTATTATCGGTTACAAACACCCCCTGGCGGGTTTGCGGATTGCGGAAATAAAACTCCCCTTCCATTTCCCGTAGTGTACCTAACGCGAAGCTATACCATTCAGTGCCATTCGATAAAGGAACCGCAGTATTTACAGCTAACTTCAAATCACTGTCCATATCGGCACTGCCCCACTGTTGAGCAGGGTTTGCAATAAATGAATTCCCAGCCTCTATGAGACTTTGAGCGTCACTTCGCTGCACACTTCTTGAGGTTGGTTGTTGCTGTTGAAATTCGGTACTGATATGTAAAAAGCCGCCGCCTTCAAATCCCATACCCTGGCTGTATTGCACGCCAATCATCTCACCGTCACCCGCGCTGTGCTGACCAATGGTCAGGGTAAATGAGCCGCTCTCCGGGGCACTCTTCAACTTAAAATTCATAACACCGGCGATGGCGTCTGAACCATATTGAGCTGCAGCGCCATCTCGTAGTACTTCCACCTGCTCAATGGCACTCACGGGTAACACGGAAATATCCGGTCCTTGCGCACCGTCGGACAATCCACCGCCGAGAAACGTGATCACCGCTGAGCGATGCCGACGTTTGCCGTTTAACAAGGTTAAAGTATGGTCCGATGCGAGACCACGCAAATTGGCAGGGCGCACCAGCATGGCGGCATCGTTGGTTGTTTGAGCATTAACGTTTAGCGAAGGTACCGTCTGCGTCAGGGCATCCAGCATATTCTGGCTACCCTGAAAAAACGGCTGATCCAGGGCAATAATATCCAGTGGCACTGCTGAGTCGTATGCGCCGCGTGCCGATGCCCGGGTGCCAAGTACCGAGATCCGCTCAAATTGTGGCAACGTTTCTTCTGTTGCCGCTAAGCGAACCGCGTCAGGTAGTTCATCGTTATTGGATGGCGGCGGTAATGCTTGTCGCTGAACAATGGTAAGGAAGCCGTTTTCATCCGTATTGATTGCCAGTGGCGTGTTAACAAGCAAATGTTGTAACACCTCTTCGAGCGTATAAACCCCCTCTACGCCGGGCAGTGCGACCTGTTGAGCAAGTTCAAAAGGAAATAACAGTGTGGTTTTAGCCTGGGTGGCAACCTCAATGAGCGTTTTGTCAGCCGTTTGAGGGTGTATCGAAAAGTGATATCGCTGCGCTGTTAGCTGGCTATTTGCGTGTTCTGTTGACTGGGCATGCACAGATGCTGGCGTGGCGAGGCCGCCTGAAGCCAGTAACAGAATGAGAGAAGCGTTTGTCCAATGCCTAACGTACAATGAAAAATAAAAATGCCGCGTAAAATTCCGCTAATATTTACATAAACTCAACCGCAGTGCACCCATTCTCTGTAAATAGCTGTTTGTATGCAGTTAAATCGAGCTATCTGCCCGGTGTAAATGGATATTTTGCTCGGCGTCCTGATAAGACTGAATGTCAAAACTGTTTTCCAGTGCCGCTAATAAGCCATTGATGTCGCCCACGCGGAAGTAGCCAGCAATACGGGTATCAATAATGCGATCGTCATCAATCACAAATTTCACCTGGGTGTACCGGCTGATTTCATCCAGCGCTTTGTTAAGCTGTTGACCGGTAAAAACGATCTGTCCGTCTTGCCAGGCCAGACTCTGGGCAATTTCTGACTGGGTTAAAGCCGTTCTGGCTGACACGCTCTCTTTCACCAGCGCCTGTTCACCAGCAAACACCATCACACCTTCCAGCTCAATAGGTAGTGGCGCCCGATTGCGTTCTGCTGTTGTAGTGCTGTCAGAGACCGATTGTTGCGATACACGGACTTTTCCTTCGGTCACCACCAATTCAAATGCGTTGTCCCGGGTGAATTCCATATTGAAAGCGGTACCTACCGCTGTAACCGCATTCTCGCCCGCGAACACGGTAAAAGGTCTGGCCGGGTCGTGGGCAACGTCAAAATGCGCTTCCCCTTTCAGTAACTCAATTTGTCTGAAACCCGGATAAAAATTAACACGGATTTGTGTATCCGTATTCAGAAATACTTTGGAGCCGTCGGCCAATAGCACCGTTTTTTGCTCACCGATCTCGGTTGCTGATTCTTGTGTAACGCTGGCAACGGTTTCAGTAGGCTCGATAGCAGACAACATGTTCCAGCTCAGCGCGCCGGTGACAGAGACTGCGAGCACCGCAGCGGCCGCCAGCCACTTGTTAACGCGTCGGGGTGTTTTGTGAGGTTGATAGGTCACCAGTCCTTGTAAGGCGTGCATTACGCTCATATCGTCCCAAAGACGGGCCATTTCGAACAGCATTTTCTGATGCGACGGATTGGCCGCCATCCACTCTTGAAGCGCAGCGCTTTCTTCCGCTGACAGACCGCGGTCGATGGCCGCTATCCACTCACAGGCTTTAGCCTGAATGGTTTCTTTGCTGTTGAATTGACTAACGTTATTCATGACTACTGCTCTGCTCTACCCCAGATTAGACTGGCTTTCGTCCCTGTTATGGGGTTGCTGCTGCCGCGCTAAAAACTGTGCACACTGCATCAAACCTTTAGCGACATGCTTTTCAACAGTGCTTTCACTGATTTGCAAAAGCTCTGCAATGTCCCTCTGGCTCATATCGTACACTTTCTTTAACAAAAATACGCGTTTTACTTCAGCTGACAGGTTTTCAGTAGCCTGACAAAAATGAATAAATCGCTGTTTGCTCTCAACCTGCCGCTCAATCATTTCGTCACTAAAGTCGGTAGCAAGTACATCCATATTCTCAATTTGATCATTGAGCTGATGTGCTGCTCGGTTGACGTGATTCAGCGCCAGATTCCGCACTGTTCTGAGCATGTAAGTGCGTTCGTATTGTATCTCTTGCTTTAATTCTGCTTCGTAACTTTTTACAAAAGCATCCTGCACAATGTCTTCTATATCGTTAGCATCCACAATTGAGCTTATCGCGCGCATCAGTTTGCTGCGATATTTCATGTAAGTGGAGGCGATCTTCGATTTTTCGCTCATTGCCAGGTCTTATAAACTCGTTTTTACTGCTAAGTATAGTCGTGACCAAAATGGCCGGCCGGCATTATACCGGTCGGCCAAGTCACAGGGAAAAACAATTACCTTAGAAAGTGTAAATACCCCTTAGGTAATAGAAGCCACCGTTAATACCGATTGGTGACGTTGTTGGGTACTGAGAACCGGCAATTTCATTGTCGTACAGTACGTTTTCGTCAGGACGCTCGTCGAACAGGTTTTTCGCACCAGCAACCAACTGCAGGTTGTCTGTGAAGTGATAACCCACTTCTAAATCGAATGTGTATTCAGAGCTAACCTGACCGATTGGCAGGCCTGAATCCAAGTGATCTTCGTAGATACTACCCGCGAAGTTCAAGCGGCCCAGTACGCGCCAGTCACCATTGGTGTGGTTCGCAGTGAAGCTGTAACGTGTAGCAGGCAGGTTGTTTTCCAACATGCGAACACGCTCTGCTGAGATGTTATCTGATGCTTCATCTACAGTGGTGGATGTCCAGTTATAGGCCAGTGAGAACTTGGTATCACCGCCTAACATGTCCATTGAGTAGTTAGCAACAATGTCCACACCTTCAGTCGTGGTGTCGAAGTCATTGGTGAAGAAGCTAACTTCTGAGAAGCTTGACGCGTCATCAACACCTTGTGCTAGCAGCGCTGCGATGTCTTCTTCAGTTAACTTGATACCTGACGTAGTACTAATACGGTCAGTCACTTCGATGTGGTAGTAGTCAACGGTCAGGAACAGGCCGCTATCGAATTCAGCAACCATACCAACGCTCATGCTTTCTGACTCTTCAGGCGTGAGCTGCGTACCGCCTTTTTGTACAGAAATCGGGTCTGTTGGTGGTAACGTTGCACGGTCGATTAGCTTACCATCAGTACCAAACGCAGTCGTTACGTTACGTACGTTGCTTTGACCAATTGTAGGTGCTTTAAAGCCTGTGCTGTAGGCACCACGGAATGCGATGCTGTCAGTAGCCTGATAGCGCAACGACACTTTACCTTTAGTGGTATCACCAAAGTCAGAGAAATCTTCGTAACGGATTGCCGCAGTCAGCAACAAATCGTCAGTCAGATACGCTTCTGCATCAACATACAATGCAATGTTGTGACGAGATGCTTCACCCGCACTACGCGCAGACAACCCAGGGAAGCCGTTTGAACCAATACCAAAGCCCTGAGATGCCAATGGACCAATCGCCCAAGACGCATCATCACCAGCGATGCTTTCATACGTTTCATGACGGTACTGGAAACCACCGGCTAAGTACAATGGCTCAGACAAACCCACTTCAATTGGCTTGTTCAGATCAACGTCGAATGATTTTTCAGTCTGGATATATTTACCCGGCTTGAAAGATGTCGGCGTATCTGGGCCCAAAGACGGGTTGATGGTGTTGCTGATAGCGAAATCAACTTCGTTCTGACCAAAGTTCAGGCTAACGTCGTAGCCGATTTCATTGCCAAATTCGCCACTGGTTCCCAAAATCAATGACATGTCTTGTACGGTACCACCGAAACGTGGTGTGAAACCACCCGGGAACAGTTCATTGAAAGCAAAACAGTTTGCGCCAATCGGCGTTGAGTTATCTGCGATAAGAGCATAATCAGCGTCGTCAAGTACGTTACCGTCGGTAATACGCACCGTAGGACATTCAAGCCCCATACCTACGCCATCCAGGTCACCTACCAGCAACAGTGGCGTATCGTTGTCGTCAGTACCACCGTCGTATACACCACCACGGGTGTGCGGGTTACGGAAATAAAAACCACCTTCTACTTCACGCTCAGCGTAGTTACCGAACAAGTACACGCGTGAATCAGAACCCAGGTCCATACCGAGGTTAGCAAATAGTTTCACGTCGTCTTTGATTTCAGGACTACCCCAGATTTGCGACGGGTTAGCAACGAAGGTGTTACCTGCGGAAATCAGTGCTGCAGCATCGTCACGCTGAACGCTACGAGAGGTTGCGTCAGAAGTGCGGTATTCCGCAGTGAAGTTTGCGAAACCGTCATCACCTAAAGGCATGCCCACGTTACCAGTGAGCTGAAGCATGTCGCCGTCGCCTTCGTAGTAAGAACCAGTGCGCGCTTCGAACATACCGCCTTCAGCGTCGTCTTTCAGCACGAAGTTCACAACCCCGGCAATCGCGTCAGAACCGTACTGTGCAGCAGCACCGTCACGCAGTACTTCAACCTGCTTCAACGCAGCAGCCGGAATGGTAGAAATGTCAGGGCCCTGTGCACCGTCTGACAAACCACCACCCAGGAAGGTGATAACTGCAGAGCGATGGCGACGCTTACCATTTACCAGTACCAGAGTATGGTCAGAAGCCATACCACGTAAGTTCGCAGGACGAACCAGGGTTGAGGCGTCGTTAATAGGCTGGTCGTTAACGTTCAGTGAAGGCACAACTGTTTGTAACATGGATACCATGTCGGTAGAGCCTTGGTTAACAAACTCTTCTTCTGAAATGATATCAATAGGTACTGCTGAGTCGCCTATAGAGCGAGGTGCAGCACGCGTACCAACAACAGCGATTTTTTCAACGTCTTTCGCGTTGCTTTCTTCTTGAGCTAGTGCAGGCGTTGCTACCACACTACCAGCAGCAACCGACGCTGCCAGAATCAGCCTTAGCTGAGAAGTTAGTTTCGTCAAACTTGTGTTCATAATGGTTTCCCGGTTTTTTGTCAGGCCATTTTTTGGGTGAGTATTGCTGTGCAAAAATCACCGGCCTTTTATCTGTAAATTTAACCTTCAACACCATCTCGTAGATTCGAAATAGCCCTTGGGTTATAGTCGCTAAACCATTAGAAAACAAACAAAATATACTAAATTAAAAATATATTTTTTTATGATGGAGGATCGTAAATTGTGACTTGTCTATGTACTTTTAGGCGGGGTAAAAATCACGTGTTTTTAGCGTAATTTTCAATAAAAAACGACTAAATAGCACTCATAAAAAAACGGCTTATAAAAAAGCCGTTTTTTCGAAATCGACATGTGTCCAGCACATTTTTTTCAACGCTTATTCTGCTTTATTTTTCTCAGCAGTTTCTTTGATTAGCGTTTGTAACTCACCTTGCTGGAACATTTCTAACACGATGTCACAACCACCCACCAATTCACCGTCTACCCACAGCTGAGGAAACGTTGGCCAGTTCGCATATTTTGGCAGTTCGGCGCGAATATCCGGGTTCTGCAGAATATCAACATATGCGAACGGTTCTCCGCATGACATCAGCGCCTGTGACGCTTGCGCAGAAAATCCGCAGCTTGGGAGTTTGGGTGAGCCCTTCATGTATAACAGAATCGGGTTTTCCGCGATTTGCTGTTGAATACGTTCTACTGTGCTCAGTTCACCATTATTTTCCATGAGTGCCTCGTTAAATCTGATTCTGAATGACCAATATGGTCATGGTTTACGCTTTTTCAAGCTGTCATCGTTAAATGTTAAACTGCGACAGCTTGTAATGGCGAGCACTTTATCATCTTTTGTGCTTTATCCCTATGCGTGCACTGACAGCAATCCGGTTTATGCTTAGATCACATCACTCTATGCCATTCTCTTTTGGATTGATCAGATCCGTCGTGTTCGCGGTATTATGTTTACACTTAACATTTATTGGCATTTGCGCAAATCATCATATAGTCTGATGATTCTTAGCAGTCGCTGTCGACGAATTAACCTGAAAATACGCCAACCCATCGAAAAATCCGTAATTTGTCATTGGGTTAGTAAGATTCGTCCCTATATACCAAACAGTCGGGGTAACCCCCATGTATAACAATACTTACTCTGACAACAGACTACGTACAATCAACCACGAAAATGGAGACTCATATGGCTTTTGAATTACCAGCGTTACCTTATGAAAAAGATGCACTGGAGCCACATATTTCAGCAGAAACGCTTGATTTTCACTACGGCAAGCACCACGCCACTTATGTGACCAAGCTAAATGGTCTAATCGAAGGAACAGACCTGGCATCAAAAAGCCTGGAAGAGATCGTTAAATCTTCTGAAGGCGGCGTATTCAACAACGCAGCACAGATCTGGAACCACACGTTTTACTGGCACAGCCTTAGCCCGAATGGCGGCGGCGAGCCAACAGGTTCGTTAGCAGACGCGATCAACGCGAAATGGGGTTCATTTGACGACTTCAAAGCGGCGTTTAATGACAAAGCAGTGAACAACTTCGGTTCAAGCTGGACCTGGTTAGTTAAGACTGCTGACGGCGGCCTTGATATCGTAAACACCAGCAACGCAGCTACTCCGTTAACTGACGAGAGCCTGACTCCGCTGATGACTGTAGATTTGTGGGAGCACGCGTACTATATCGATTACCGCAACGTGCGTCCTAAGTACCTGGAAGGTTTCTGGGCGCTGGTTAACTGGGAATTTGCTTCTGCAAACTTCGCAGCTTAATTGCAAAAAACTAAACAATTAGTGTAAAAATACCCGGCCATGGCCGGGTATTTTTTTGTCTGATAATTCATCGTTTCATCAGCTTTTCAGCATAAACAACTCCGCGAACAATGTCGCCGAACATTCACTAAAATACCGCTAAAATTCATGAACTCCATCTGATATCACAGCCCAATAAATCTGTGGCCTCCATGATTTTATTAACATTTTTGTTGCAAAAATAAACGATAAATAACCGATCGCCCCCCTTTGTTTTCTCGTATTTAAGGTCTATGCTGGAACTACGGGAGACCGTTTTTTATACAGGGGTATTTATGGGTATTTTCGAGCATTACCAAGAGCGCTATGAAAAACATAAGCAAGAAGAGTTCACCATCCAGGAGTTCTTAGACATCTGTAAAAACGACCCGATGGCCTACGCAAACTCTGCGGAGAGACTGCTACAGGCCATTGGTGAACCCGAGATGATTGACACTTCGACCGATCCAGCGCTCAGTCGTATTTTTTCAAATCGTATCATCTCGCGTTATCCGGCTTTTCACGAGTTCTTCGGTATGGAAGAAGCTATTGAACAAATTGTTTCTTACCTCAAGCATGCCGCTCAGGGCCTGGAAGAGAAAAAACAAATTTTATATTTACTGGGGCCAGTAGGTGGCGGTAAGTCGTCTTTGGCTGAACGCCTCAAAGAGCTTATGCAAATGGTGCCTATTTACACCCTGCAGGGCTCACCGGTAAACGATCATCCGTTCTGTTTGTTCGACGTTAATGAAGACGGCAACATACTTGAACAGGAATACGGTATTCCCAAGCGCTATCTGAAAACCATCATGTCGCCCTGGGCACGCAAACGCCTGCACGAATTCAATGGCGACATCACCAAATTTAAAGTGGTTAAAACCTTTCCGTCAATTCTCGACCAAATCGGGATTGCGAAAACCGAACCGGGCGACGAAAACAACCAGGATATCTCGTCACTGGTGGGTAAAGTCGATATTCGTCGTCTTGAGCAGTTTGCCCAAAACGATCCGGATGCATACAGCTACTCTGGATCACTGTGTAAAGCAAACCAAGGGCTGATGGAATTCGTGGAAATGTTCAAAGCGCCCATTAAAGTGCTGCATCCACTGCTGACCGCTACACAAGAAGGTAACTACAACCCTACCGAAGGTTTCTCAGCGCTGCCTTTTGACGGCTTAATTCTGGCCCACTCTAACGAGTCGGAATGGCAATCCTTCCGCAACAACAAAAACAACGAAGCCTTCCTGGATCGTGTGTATATTGTGAAGGTGCCTTATTGTCTGCGCGTTTCAGAAGAAATGCGGATCTACAACAAACTACTCGAGAACAGTGAGTTGTCGGGCGCACCTTGTGCACCGGACACGCTGAAAAGCCTGGCGCAATTCATTGTGTTGTCACGTTTGAAAGCCCCAGAAAACTCCAGTATTTATTCGAAAATGCGGGTTTACGACGGCGAAAGTCTGAAAGACACCGATCCAAAAGCCAAATCATACCAGGAATACCGCGATTACGCGGGTGTCGATGAAGGTATGGAAGGTCTGTCCACGCGTTTTGCATTCAAGATCTTGTCACGGGTATTTAACTTCGACCACACTGAAGTGGCGGCCAACCCGGTGCACCTGTTCTATGTATTGGAGCGTCAAATCGAGCGCGAGCAATTCCCACAGGAAACCGCTGACCGCTACAAAGAATTCCTGAAAGGCTACCTGATCCCCCACTACGTGGAGTTCATTGGCAAAGAAATTCAAACCGCGTACCTGGAGTCTTATTCAGAGTACGGTCAAAACCTGTTCGACCGCTATGTCACTTATGCTGACTTCTGGATACAGGATCAGGAATACCGCGATCCGGAAACCGGCCAGTTGTTTGACCGGGCTTCACTGAATGCCGAACTGGAAAAAACTGAAAAGCCAGCCGGTATCAGTAATCCGAAAGACTTCCGCAACGAAATTGTGAATTTTGTACTGCGTGCCAGAGCCAATAACGGCGGTAAAAACCCAACCTGGACCAGCTACGAAAAACTGCGCACGGTGATTGAGAAGAAAATGTTCTCGAATACCGAAGACCTGCTGCCTGTTATTTCGTTTAACACCAAAGGCAGCGCGGAAGACAAGAAGAAACACGATGACTTCGTCAATCGAATGGTGGAGAAAGGCTATACCCAAAAACAAGTGCGTTTATTATGCGAGTGGTACCTTCGCGTCCGCAAAGCATCGTAAGCCAGTAGCATTCCGCGAGTAAAGCTTGAATGAAGGGGTTGTATGGCACATTTTATCGACCGCCGGTTAAACAGTAAGGGAAAGAGTACGCTTAACCGGCAGCGTTTCTTAAAACGCTATAAGCAACAAATTAAACGCGCCGTTTCTGACGCCGTGGGCGAACGCTCAGTGACCGACGTTGATTCTGGCGAACAAATTAGTATTCCAAAGCGCGATATTTCCGAGCCGGTATTTCATACCGGCAAGGGCGGAAAGCGCACAGCGGTACATCCTGGCAACGACCAGTTTACTGCCGGAGACCGAATCGACCGTCCGCCTCAACAAGGTGGTGGTGGCAGTGGTCAGGGCGACGCCAGTGATTCAGGCGAAGGTCAGGATGATTTTAGTTTTTCAATATCAAAAGACGAATATTTGGACCTGTTGTTCGAAGACCTCGCCCTGCCCAACCTGAAAAACAGTCAGTTTGATCAGGTGGTGCAATACGAAACTTATCGGGCTGGTTTTCAAACCGACGGGGTACCCAGCAATCTGGATATAGTGCGTTCATTGAAAGGCTCTATGGCCCGCCGAATCGCATTAACCGCCGGTGATCGTCGTAAATTGCGCGAGTGTGAAGAAAAACTCGAAGCGCTTCGCAACGACAAGCACGACAACACGGTTGCCATACTGGAACTGGAACAGACCATCGCGAAGTTGAAAGCCAAAATTGCCGGGGTGCCGTTCATCGACACCTTCGATCTGCGGTTTAAAAACTACGCCAAGAAGCCGGTTCCCACCAGTAAAGCCGTTATGTTTTGCCTCATGGATGTCTCTGGTTCAATGGATCAGGCCACCAAAGACATGGCAAAACGGTTTTATATTTTGCTGTATTTGTTCTTAACCCGCACCTATGAAAACGTTGAGGTGGTCTACATACGCCATCACACTCAGGCCAAAGAAGTCGACGAACAGGAGTTTTTCTACTCCCAGGAAACCGGCGGAACGATTGTGTCCAGTGCACTCAAGCTAATGGATGAAATTATTCAGGCCCGCTACCAGGACAGCGATTGGAACATTTACGCCGCACAGGCATCCGATGGCGACAACTGGGCTGACGACTCACCCCAGTGCCGTGAGCTCCTGACGAAAAAGCTACTTCCGGTAACGCGGTATTTTGCTTATATCGAAATCACCGAGCGCCAGCATCAAAGCTTGTGGCGTGAATACCAAACCGTGGAGGAAGGCTGCGAAAACTTTGTGTGTAAACATATTACGTCGGTGAATGACATCTATCCGGTATTCCGGGAGTTGTTTGAAAAGACCAATTCATCGACTGCTTCGGGAGGAAGTTAATGGCTGCAAATTCTGCTGTAAAAACACAGCCTTTGAGTGACGGTCCGGACTGGACCTTCGACATGCTGGAGCAATACGAAGCCGAAATCGACCGCATTGCTAAAGCCTTTCGACTGGATATTTACCCCAACCAAATAGAAGTGATCACCGCTGAGCAAATGATGGACGCCTATGCGAGCATAGGCATGCCCATCAATTACACGCACTGGTCCTTCGGCAAAAAGTTTATTCAAACTGAGCAACAATACCGCCGTGGCCACATGGGGCTGGCCTACGAGATAGTGATCAATTCCAATCCGTGTATTGCTTACCTGATGGAAGAAAACACTATCACCATGCAAGCGCTGGTAATGGCACACGCCTGCTATGGGCATAACTCGTTTTTCAAAGGCAACTACCTGTTCCAAACCTGGACAGATGCTAGTTCCATTATCGATTACCTGGTATTTGCCAAAAATTACATCGCGAAATGTGAGCAAAAATACGGCTATGAGGAAGTTGAACAAACCCTCGACTCCTGCCACGCATTGATGAATTACGGCGTAGACCGTTATAAGCGCCCACAAAAATTGTCTCTTCAGGAAGAAAAAAGTCGCCAGAAGCAACGGGCAAAGTATTTGCAGTCACAGGTAAATGAATTATGGCGTACCTTGCCTGAGGTAAAACACGAATCCAGTCAAGAAGCCCCTCGCTTCCCGGCAGAGCCTCAGGAAAACCTGCTGTACTTTATTGAGAAAAACGCCCCATTACTTGAACCCTGGCAACGGGAACTCGTCAGGATTGTTCGTAAAGTTTCACAGTACTTTTACCCGCAAAAACAAACGCAGGTGATGAACGAAGGCTGGGCCTGTTTCTGGCACTACCATATTTTAAACACATTGTATGACGAAGGCCTGGTTACCGACCGCTTTATGCTGGAGTTTCTGCACAGCCACACCAGCGTGGTCACCCAACCCGAATATAACAGCCCGTATTACAGTGGGATTAACCCCTACGCCCTCGGGTTCAATATGTTTATGGATATTAAACGCATCTGTCAGGAGCCAACGGAAGAAGACCGCTACTGGTTCCCTGACATCGCCGGGAAAGACTGGCTCGACACCGTGCACTTTGCCATGCATAACTTTAAGGATGAAAGCTTTATCAGTCAGTTTCTGTCGCCCAAAGTAATGCGGGACTTTAAGCTGTTTGCGGTTGAAGACGACGATAGCAAACCCTATGTCAGCGTATCGGCTATTCACGATGAACAGGGTTATCACGCAATAAGAGAAAAACTGTCGGCCCAGTACAACCTCAGCAACCTTGAGCCTAATATTCAAATCTACAACGTTGATGTGCGTGGCGATCGCTCGCTGACGTTACGCTATGTGCCACAAAACGGTATTCCGCTGGCGGACAGCAAAGACGAAGTCATGCGTCACCTGCACCGCCTTTGGAAATTTGATGTAAAACTTGAGCAAGCTGACGAAAACGGAGACAGTAAAGTCCTCGCTAGTTGCCTGAGGGTCAATGGCGCGACCTGAACTAAAGTCATCAGAGCCGGGCATATCAAATTGCCCGGCTTGCACTTTACCTGCAATTTCACTGCCACCAACACTTAAATGCAATGCAGACGCAGTGGTCTTTAACTGTGCAGAGGGTGTCGTTGACTCATTTGAGCTGGCTTGATCAACAGTAAAAGTAGCCCACCAACAACAGCACATACCGATGCCGCGGCAAACGTTTCGAATGCCCCACTGCCCTGTTGCCATATTTGTCCGGCTGCGTAATTGCCGATAGCGCCCCCCAAGCCGAAAGCCAGGCCAATGTAAGCGGCCTGAATACGCCCGTGAATGTGTGACGGAAAATAGTGATGAATAAATTGCATCGAAGTCGAATGATTCAAGCCAAAACTCAATGCGTGAATAAACTGGCTGAAGAACACCAGCCAGAAATGCTCAGCCAGCGTTCCTAACACCCACCAGCGCAGTCCGGTAGCTAGCAAACACAGCATAAGCAATCGCCACACGCCGAAACGGGCGATCAATTTTTGTGCGATAAGGAAGATACCCACTTCAACCAACACGCCCAGCGCAATCAGCAGGCCGGTTTCCATACCCGTATACCCCAGATCGCGCATATACAGGGCAAAGAAGCCGTAATAGGCCCCAAAACTCACCTGCAGCAAACCATTGACGATAAGAAATACAATCACAACTTTATTGCGCAAATAGCCCCAGATACTGCCAGACTGACTGTGATTGCGCTGCATAGTGTCAGGCTGCCTGAGTGCCAGCGTACTGACAAACAACGCGCTGAGAACCAGCATAGAGGCATAAATCGGTGTTTCTGTAGAAAAGAAGTCCAGCGCCTGCCCCACCAACACGGTCAGCACTATAAAACCAACACTTCCCCAAAGCCGCACTCTGCCATAGCGCTTTGAGTCGCCATCCACTGTGTGAAGGGTCAACACTTCCAGCTGCGGCAACACGGCAGTCCAGAACATCATCATCAACCCCATAGTCAATGTGAGGTACCAGAATGAAAACGCCCAGAACACACCAATGAAGCTAAACACCGTGAGTGCACAACCAAGGCGAAGAATAAACAGGATTTTACCGGTCTTGTCGGCTATCCCCGCCCACAGCGAAGGCCCGATAATGCGCGCCAGGGTAATTACAGCGAACAATTCGCCAATTTCGGCTGAGGTGAATCCTCGTCCGTCTAAGAAAACGCCAAGATAAGGGGTAATAACACCAAGTTGGCCGAAATACAGCGCGTAGGTAAGGCTGAGTGCGACAACGGTAAAGCGATTTACCGTTGTCATGACAGATTTAATATTGCAGGTCGAATCACTTGGCTGCGTTGCCAGGAATTACGGGGGTTTGACTCATTACATCGGCATTCTGCGCACGATGACGCAGGCAGTGATCCATTAATACCAATGCCAGCATGGCTTCAGCAATTGGCACTGCCCGAATGCCCACACACGGATCGTGACGACCTTTAGTAACGATATCAATGGCATTGCCGTCGGTATCGATGGTTTTACCCGGTACCGAGATACTCGAAGTTGGTTTAAGTGCCATGTGTACCACCAGATCCTGTCCGGTAGAAATACCACCCAATACACCACCCGAGTGATTTGAGGTAAAGCCTTCCGGTGTCAGCGTATCGCGATGCTCGCTGCCTTTTTGTGTGATCACATCAAAGCCGTCACCCACTTCCACGCCTTTCACTGCGTTAATGCCCATCATTGCACCGGCAATATCTGCATCCAGGCGGTCGAAGACGGGCTCGCCCAAGCCAACCGGCATGTTGGTTGCTACTACCGACACTTTGGCACCAATTGAATCACCGGATTTTTTCAGGTCACGCATGTACTCATCCAGCGCATCCAGCTTGCTTTCATCGGGGCAGAAAAACGGGTTCGTATTGATAACATCGTAATCAACGCTGTCGATGCCAATCGGCCCTAATTGCGACAAGAAACCGTGAATTTCGATACCGTACACCTGCTTGAGGAATTTTTTAGCAATTCCCCCCGCGGCAACCCGAATCGCAGTCTCGCGAGCCGATGAGCGGCCACCTCCGCGGTAGTCTCGCATACCGTATTTTTGCTGGTAGGTATAATCCGCATGCCCCGGGCGAAAACGGTTAGCGATATTGGAATAATCCTGACTGCGCTGATCTTTGTTTTTGATCAGTAAACCAATGCTGGTGCCCGTGGTTTTACCTTCAAACACGCCCGACAGAATTTGTACTTCATCGTCTTCACGACGCGCAGTAGTATACCGCGAGGTACCCGGTTTTCTGCGGTCCAGGTCGACTTGCAAATCTTCTTCACATAACGCTAATCCTGGCGGGCAACCATCAACCACACCACCTAAAGCGATACCATGACTTTCACCAAAGGTGCTAACGGTAAAAAACTTTCCGAATGTATTTCCGGCCATTTACACACTATTCCTGTTGTTAAATCGTTCAAGTGCCGCTTTGGTTACGGCAAAAATCCCATGGCCCCCTTGTGCCAGCTCAACCCATTCCAGTTCTAACTCCGGGAAACGGTTGTCCATATGCACCAGTGAATTACCCACTTCCACTAACAACACACCGTTATCAGACAAGTGTTGTGGGGCCTGTTGTAATATAGTCTCAACCAGATCAAGACCATCGTCGCCTGCGGCGAGTGCCAGCTCAGGCTCGTGTTGGAATTCGTTTGGCAAATCGGCCATGTCCTGTGCATCCACATAAGGCGGATTAGACACAATCAGATCGTATTGCTGTCCTTCAAGCTGGTTGAACAAATCTGAATACAGCGGGAACACACGATGTGATAACCCGTGCTCCTGAATATTCATTTCAGCCACGGTTAACGCATCTTCGCTGATGTCCACCGCATCAACCTCGGCTTCGTCAAACGCATACGCCAGGGCAATAGCAATACAGCCGCCGCCGGTACACAAATCCAGAATGCGTGACGGTGGCTCACTCAACCACTGAGCAAACTTGTTCTCGATGAGTTCGGCAAACGGTGAGCGAGGAATCAATACGCGCTCGTCGACGTAAAATGGCAACCCGCAAAACCAGGCTTCGTTGGTAATGTATGGCAACGGCAAGCGGGTTTGCACGCGCTGCAACACCAACTCAGCCACTTTACTGCGCTCACTTTGCGTTAGCCTGGCAGCAAACAGACCGTCACCGGTTTGTTGCGTTAACCCATGGGGTAAATGCAGCGCCTGAAACACCAGACTGACGGCTTCATCCCAAGCGTTGTCGGTACCGTGTCCAAAAAACAAATCTGCGTCGTTAAACCGACTCACCGCCCAGCGCACCATATCTAAAATTGAGTGCAAATCGGCAATGGCCTCGTCGAGGTAAAATTTGTCTGTCATGTTGCTTAATATGCCCGGCTTTAAGAAAGGTGGTATGATACATAATGTTGACCATTTCGGACATGCTTAATTTGTCCAATATATGCAGTTCGTAACCAGAGGAATGTTGAGCGTGAAAAAGTATTCGGCACCGTCCGCAGAAGAACCGGACGACTTGTCTCTTTTTCAGTCAGAAGTAAAAGGGGTTAAGCCGCTCACGCAGGATACCTATGTGCCCCCGCAACCGGCGAGGAAAATCGCTGTAAAGCGTCAGCAAAAGGCAGAGCGCAACGCCCATGCCAGCTTCGAATTCTCCGATGCCTTTGAAGGCTTTATTCCGCCGCAGGGTGCACTGCGTTACTGCAGGGAAGACGTCCCAGCTTACGAACTAAAACAGCTAAGACGGGGCGACTACAGCCCGGAGTATATTCTGGATTTACACGGCATGACCCGGCAACAAGCCAAGATGGAACTGGCCGGTCTGCTCCATACAGCCAAACAAGAACACGTCGACTGTGTTTGTCTGGTGCACGGTCACGGTACCGGCGTGCTAAAACAAGCACTGCCCCACTACCTGATTCAGCACCCGCAAGTACGTGCATTCCACCAGGCCCCGCTGGAATACGGTGGCCAGGGGGCACTATTGGTATTACTGACGGTTGACTCGCCGTTCGCCAAAAAGCGCTAAGCCAACCGTAATTAACAGTAACCTCGTTAGTAGTACTGAGGGTTATTTGTGGTCATCGGAACTGTTGTGAATAAACATATAGGCGTAATACGCCATCATCACGCAGATAATAAAAATACCTAACAGAGAGCCCCATACCACTGGATCTTTAAATAACATGCTCCACATAACGTTCACCTTTTTTGCAATTTCTATGGGTTAAGTTTGCCCCCATTCCCTTCCAAAAATGCTGATCCAAATCAATCCCCCCGAGCTGACCTCGCGTGCAATATGATGTAGATCAAAGGTTGTGGTAAATCCTGATAACGTTGTGTGAAAGAAGCCTTGTTAGCACAGACTATTCGAGGAATGTTAGTCCTGTTTGCGCGGTAAATGAGAGGTAATACTGGTGATGGGAACTTGGTGAATGTGATCGTTCTTTGATTTACCGCCCCGGCTGTTCAATGCCGTTAGCAAACGTCCCCTTATACAGCATTTCCTCTTTATCATTATAAATAAAGTAGACATCTGAAAACGAGGTAGGGGTAGCGTTAGGTGCTGCGCATTTTGTCTTAAGTAACTGAAGGGCTTGCTCCAGGATAGGCAGCTCATCGATGAAATATTCCCTGTAGTCGTATTGATCGTAACCAACCACACGGTATTTGCCTGTCGACGCTTTGTTACTAAACGTATTTGACATACTCATCCTTAGACATATCACTACCTGCAAAACAACATTCACTTTTGCTTTTGGTTTCGTTCACATATGAAAAAAACGATACAAAACAACAACTCACCTAAATTCCCTTTCGAATTTCTATGGCTTGATGATGTTGAGTGAATAACGAGATTTGTAGCAACTGAGTCGTATGAAACACATTTAAATATCACGTTGTGATAGCGTTATGTTATTTAATGACAAAAAAAATGAAAAAAAATCAAATCACGACTTGATAATAATTATCATTTAGATTACCGTAGTTATGCCTGTTGGGTATCTGATGATTGACGGTCTTGGGCAGATACCCATTTCTTTGGGCAGGCACTTTGCCTGCCCGATTTTTCTTTACTCTTTTTCTTTACTCTGCCTTTATACCGAAGCCATTTTTGTCGCCATCATGTAGGCTAACATCACTCATATTGCAAGCGCTTGTGGCTCAATCAAACAATTTCCAGAACCAGCTTTTTTGCAAGTCCGCTTCGCAGGTTTTCAACTGACTCGCATAACGCAGTGAGCGGTCTTTAACGCGTTTAGCCACTTGTTTTAACCAGGCCTTTCTGTTGTATGTTTTCTTGCGGTAGCCGCCCCAACCTTCGTGATAATTCAGGTATTGCGCATAAGCGTCCCACTTCGAAATGCCATTTACCGTGTGTGTTTTACTAATGAACCAGCCCATAAAATCTATGGCATCTTCAAAATCATCGCGGTCCGCACCACTGTTACCCGTTTCACGAATATAGTCGCTCCAGGTGGGTGTTTTAGCCTGAGAATATCCATAAGCTGAACTCACGCGGCCCCAGGGAATTAAGCCAAACAGAATATAATCGCGAGGAGGTAACGCATCGTGTCGGAATGAGCTTTCCTGATACATCATGGCCATAGGCACATGAATGGGTACGCCCCACTTTTCACGCATCTCTTCAGCAGCGTCGTACCAGTCTTCTTTTTCGTAGAAGATTTCACACAGGTTACTGATGTCTTTGGGTGGCGTTGTGGCACATCCCACAAGCATCAGCGGCATTAACACCACCCAACCCGAAAAAAAAATACAAAATTGTTTGAACTTTTTGTACATACATTGTCCAACCTAGTGTTCCGAATGTGTGTTTCCCTGGAACGAATTCTTTATGCCTGACCCGTGTCAGGCATTTTTTTTGCCCTAATTTTGTGGCGGACGGGCAAAGTATTCCTGGATAAACGCGTCAAATGACACCTTGTCCGCAGCCTCAATGTCTTGCTGAGCAGCGTGAGAACGCGTGGCTTCTTCAACAAAGTCCGCTTCAGTCTTAAAACGGTATTCAAAGGCTTTGATGTCATTGCGATAGCTATTTGCCAACTCTCGCCCTACCACCGCGTTGTCGCCTTCACTTAATAATTTATTTAACCAGCGACCTGAAAAAGTTTTATCAGGGTCAGTGATTTTTTGCCACTCTCGTTCAATTGCCAGGCTATAGCGATTGTCATCATAGGCGTTATCCATTAACTGCGCTACGTCGCCGAACCTGGCAAACAATTGCTCAGCCCACACCTGCATGCTGACTTCCTGTTGGTTGTGCAGCAAGGTTAATCCAGGCTTACGTCCTTCCAATACAATGCGATTTAAGTTCACTTCCGTTTCTTTGTAACGATCTGCGGTGAACTCCGGGCTGTCCATAAGCAAACAACTGATCAAAAACACGTCAAGAAAATCGATTTGATCCCGGGAAATGCCTGTCGCACTGAAAGGGTTAACATCCAACGCACGTACTTCTATGTAACTAACCCCCCGGGTAGCCAGCGCATCGGTTGGCTTTTCCATAGAGCGGGTTGGCTGCTTAGGACGTATCGGAGAATAGAATTCGTTTTCAATTTGTAGCACGTTTTTACTGAGCTGCTGGTAGTTACCGCCCTCACCGGCAGCAAATCCCGCATAGCGCTGCGATGGCTGATACATCGCTTCTCTTAGCACGCGGATGTAATTATCCAGCTCATTGTAACAAATCCTCAGCGATGACTGTTCGGTGCTGGTGTAGCCCAGTCCGCTCATACGCAGTGACGTCGCATAGGGCAAGTACAAGGTACCTTTGCCCAGTTGCTTAAAATCAAGACCGTGTTCGCGCCCGGCGACAAACGAACTGCACAGTGCCGGCGACGCACCAAACAAATAAGGAATTAACCAACAGGTTCTGCGGTAGTTACGGATCAGGCTGAAATACTGTGCAGAGATCCAATCCTGAGTCGGTTCAACATTTTGTTTTTCCGCCAGGTATTGCCACAGGCTGTCAGGTACCGAAAAGTTAAAATGCACACCCGCGATAACCTGCATCATGCTGCCATAGCGGTTGCGCAAACCAACCCGATACGCTTTTTTCATTTTACCGACATTTGACTCACCAAAGTACGCAATCGGGATTTCAGCTTCGCTTTTAATAAAGCACGGCATGCTAAGCGGCCAAAGGCGCTCTTCACCTAAATTGTCGAGGGTAAACTTGTGTACGTCAGCCAATTGCGCCAGGGTTTTATTCGCGTCGGTTTCTGGCGGAGTAATAAATTCCAACAAGGATTCTGAGTAGTCAGTTGTAATACTATCGTGCGTCAGCGCCGCGCCAAGTGACACCGGGTGGGGTGTTTGTGCCAACGACCCTGTGGGGTTGATTCTGAGACATTCTCTTTCTACGCCGCGTTTAATGCCTTGAATACTATTAATGGCAGAGGAATGACTTAACGCATTTAGGTCGTAGGTAAAATCTGAAGTCAATGGAAGCAATGTCAATATCCAGGTGTACCCCCGCAGCGTACGTGCTGCGGAGTGGTTAGTTCTGCGGGTATCTTATCAAATAAATCACCAGTGTTAATGCCTGATTGTCTGAATTTCACGTGGGTCTGTGGTTATCTCAAACAAGTCACTGGATCACTTGCTTTGACGAATGCCTGGTGTGGCTAACCACCAGCAAAGGAAATATCGTGAACTGGCATCGCCAATGCTTCCAGCTGCGGTTGCAACGCTTGTTTGTCACCGACAATAATAATTTGTAAATCCTGCGTATTTAACAGGCGGCTAGCCACTTTGTCGAGCTCAGGCTTGGCAATGCCTCGAATTATCGACTTTTGTGTTTGCTTGTAATCACTGGGCAAATCATACGCCACCAAACGGCGTAGAAAAGCCGCTTTATCCATTGGCGTTTCATACTCCAGTGCTTCACTTAACGTAAACGCGTTCTGCATAAACGCTAGCTCTGCTTCGGTGATCCCTTGTTGTTTATACTGGTTAATTTCTTTCATTAGCTCAACAATACCCGCTTCGGTATATTGCTGTTTAAGCTCGGCGCCCGCTTCAAACCACCCTAATGATTTGCCACCGTTAAACGAAGAATAAGCGCCGTAGGTGTATCCTTTGTCTTCCCGCAGGTTTTGGTTGATGCGACTGTTAAAGTCGTCACCCAACGGGAAGTTCATTAATTGGGCGTGAAAATAGTCACCCGTGGCGTCATAAGGCAGAGAACGCGAGACCATTCTTACCGTACTTTGTGTCGCCCCGGGCACATCGACCAGATAAATCTGGTTAGACTGATACTCTGGGAAGCTGGCATAGCCCGGAATGGTATAATCACTGCCCTGCCAGTCAGATAAAAAAGCCAAACGGTCAATCAGCGCCGCCTGCGATATATCCCCCACCATCACTAGGGTGCTTTTAGCCGGCACATAATAGTTTGCATAAAATCGTTTAACATCGTCGAGTGTGATGTTTTGTATGGTTTCTGCTGTTCCGGTTTGCGACAAGCTAATACGGTTTTGTTTACCCCATAACACTAACGACGTGGCTCGCTCGGCAAGCGCAGAAGGATTTTTAGCCTGGGAATTGATGCCATCAATCACTTGCTTTTTCAATCGGTCGAAATCTGACTCAAGAAATGCAGGGCGAAACAATTTCTCTTTCAGTAAAGCCAGAGTGGCGTCGAGGTTTTCTGTCAGGCTGGATACAAATACCTGGGTGTATCGTCCATTACTGGTGAAGCTAATAGAGGACCCAAGTTTAGCCAACTCATTAGACATGGCTTCGTTGCTGTAGCCCTGAGTCGTTTCGTTCATCATCATAGCTGTCATTTGTGACAGCCCGGCTTTTTCCATTGGATCCAGTAACATGCCGCCTTCCATGTCCAGGGTAAAACTGACTGTAGGCGTCTCATCGCTGGTCACACCGATAATTTGTATACCGTTGTCTAAACGGTCGCGCCAGTACTCAGGTACGGTAACGGATGGCGCAGGTCCGGCTTCTGGTACCACGGAGCGGTCAAAGCCGGCGGACGATGTCCGGGACGTTTGTCTGGCAACGTCAATTGAAGTGGTTTCTTGTTGAATTGCGAATTCACGCGGGGCTGATTGAAAGGTTTGTGGCGCTGCTGCCAGTGCAGACTGACCGTGAGGCACTACACTCAATACAACCGCTTTCTGACCTTTGATGTATTTACGGAACACGCGGTAAACATCTTCTTTGGTGACGTTGTTATAACGGGCAATGTCCTCGTTAATCAGGTTCGGATTGCCAAAGAAGGTTTCGTTATAAGCCATTGTTGACACCTTCCCACTCACGCTCTGCAAACCATAAATAGTAGACGCCTTAATACTCGCTTTTACCCGCAGGAGTGCGTCGTCGTCAAACGGACGCGACTCAAAGGTATCCAGCATGGTTTGAATGGTATCGTACATGCCGGCCAGACTTTCTCCGGACTCCGGAGAAATCAGTGCCATCAGATTAAATTCGCAGGCCAGCTCGCTACAGGGGTGCGATACGCCCGCTTGAACGGCTTTACCGGTTTTCACTAACGACTCGTAAAACAGTGACGTTTTACCACTGCCCAGAATATTCGACAGTACGTCCAGCGCAGCTTCATCTTTATGTCGGGCATGTACTGTTGGCAGCACAATTTGCAACAACGGTAAATGAATATTGTCTTCCAGCGTGACAAAGCGATTGTCAGATAATTGCGCTATCCCAGGCGCTTGGGCCGGAATATCGGGTCCTGCAGGTATTTCACTAAAGTACCGGGAAATCCAGGCTTTTGTTTGTGCTATATCGATGTCGCCGCCGATGGTAAGTACGGCATTGTTAGGCCCATACCAGCGCTGAAAAAACGCTTTTAAATCGTTTACATTAACTCTGTCCAGATCTTCAACATAACCAATAGTCAGCCACCCATAAGGATGGCCCTCGGGATACAGGGCCTCGGCAATTTTTTCATGGCGACGTCCATAAGGTTGATTGTCTACCCGCTCGGCCCGCTCGTTTTTTACGGTTTCACGCTGTATTTCAAACTTTTCCTGCGTTACCGCAGGCAATAAAAAACCCATTCGGTCGGCTTCCAGCCAAAGTACTTTTTCCAGCTGATTCGCGGGTACGGTCTGGAAGTAATTCGTACGATCGCGGTTGGTTGTGCCGTTCAGGGTGCCACCTGCGTCCGTCACTATTTTAAAGTGCTGCTCATCGGCCACATTTTCTGAGCCCTGAAACATCATATGTTCAAAGAAGTGGGCAAAACCGGTTTTGCCCGGTAACTCTCTGGCAGAGCCAACGTGATACGTCATATCAACGTGCACCAGTGGATCAGACTTATCCTGATGCAAAATAACGGTTAACCCATTGGCCAGTTTATATTTTTCATAATTGATGTGAACTGGCTGTGCTACACTGTCAGACGACGCCTTTGATACAGCAACAAGGGCAGAATCGGTTGTGTTATTCGCATACTGGCAAGCTGACACCACAAAAATACACAAACCGACTAAAATGAATCTAAACAACATGAAGTAATTCCAGGAAAATGATCGCCAGTAGCTGAAGATAGGAAAACGTTAAACTAAAGTTGAGCACTTTAACAATAAATATAACTAAAAGTGTACAGCAAATACGAATACCATATACAAATACATTACACAAAACTCCACAGTTGAAACGAAAGGCGCTATGACAACAACAAACGAACCTATTGATTTCGAGTTTGGACTCAGACAACTCAACGGCAACGAAGCGCTACTCCATCGCCTGTTGCGAAAGTTCGCCGATGAATACAGAGACATCGGCACCCGGCTTCCTGCACTGTTAAGCGCTCAGGATATTGCTGGCGCTGAAATTCTTGTACACACATTAAAAGGCGTTTCCGGAAACCTGGGTTGCAATGCCGTGTTCGAAGCAAGTCGCTCGATCAATCAGCAACTCAAAGCATCTGACGTGAATAACAATGATATTGCCGATTTATTGCAGCAGGTCAACCAGACTATTGCCCTTATAGACGCGTTGCCCAGCGGCGATGACGCAACGAATAGTACCAGTGAAGAAAAGCCTGAAAGTAAAATTGCGCTGCAGGCACTGACTGTCGCGCTAAACAACCATGAGTTTATCAGCAACGACAAGCTTAATAGCTGGTTAGACGCCATGGCCGCTTCACCGATGCAGCGACAGCAAATTACCAACGCCATCGACGAACTGGATTACGATGCCGCTAAAGCGCTGTTGTCTGAATTAGCCTAATCGCGGGCAATCAGGTTGAACATTCTGTTTTCTCATCCCGACTTTATCGTAATTGATAAACCGCCGGGAACAACTATGCATGATCCACAAGAAGGTGTGGTTCATCAGGCTGAAATGGCGTTTGGCTTGTCTGATCTTCATTTGGTACACCGGCTTGACGACGGCACATCGGGCTGTCTGATTCTGGCAACAAACCGAGCAGCAGCCGCTCACTTTGAGCTGCTTTTCCGCACTCACCAGGTGCAAAAATACTACCTTGCGCTAAGTGACAAAAAGCCGAAGAAGAAACAAGGCACCATCCTTGGTGACATGAAAAATCGCCGTCAGGGCCAGCATATACTGCTGAAAAGCCGACATAATCCGGCCATTACACAATTCTTCAGTTATGGGTTTGACGGGGCTCCCCGAGCGTTTGTCGTTCGCCCATTAAGCGGCAAGACACATCAAATTCGCGTGGCCCTGAAAAGTCTCGGCAGTCCGATTTTGGGCGACGCATTGTATGGTGGGACGCATTCGGATAGGCTTTATTTACATGCATGGTGCGTGGCCTTCCAGTGGCATGGTGAGTCAATTGCTGTGTTTAGCTGTCCACAGCAGGGGGAAGCGTTCATCAATCCGGTATTTTCAACTTGGCTCAACAGCCAGTCAGACCCGGCCCTACTTGCCTGGCCAACCGCGCCAGGAAGGCCCAACGCTTAATAAAAGGAAAAATGGATGTCCTGGCGTATTAATATACTCGGCAGTGGTGCCATCGGTGGTCTTTGCGCAGCCGGGGCCCACAAGGCTAAACTCACTTATCGGTGTTTTGTACGCCAGGGTCGCAATCCCCTGCGCTACGCAGAGGAGCTGGACGGCCAGATAACAACGCTGGACTATGCGTCAAATGACAGCTACCCATTGAGTGACTCTGACTTGCTGATCATGCCACTGAAAGCCTTTCAGCTCGAAGACGCGCTTCGTCAGTGGCAGGGGAAAATCAGTCTGAATACGCCTGTTTTACTACTGCACAATGGCATGGGTGGCGTTGAACTAGCCAGAGATATCATTCCTGACAACCCGGTATTGCTGGCTACTACAAGTCACGGAGCATTAAAGCTGAATGCAGATACCGTGAAACACACCGGTTTGGGCTCTACCATGCTGGGTATGGCTTTTCACCACCCTCGGGCACCGTCACTGCAAAATCAGCTCACCCCAATTATGGAAGCCTGTATCGGCCCGGTTACCTGGCGTGATGACATGCACAACGCACTGTGGCAAAAGCTGCTTATTAATTGTGCCATTAATCCGCTGACCGCATTGGCCGATGTTAAAAACGGTGAGCTGTCACACGCCTCGTATCGGCCTACCCTCCAGGCCATATGTGAAGAGGTATGCCTCACTGCGCAAGCTTTCGGCATATTTATCGATGCCAAATCAGCATTGGAGCAGGTCTTAAATGTCATCGAAAATACCGCTGAGAATTATTCCAGCATGCACCAGGACATCGCCCATAAGCGCCCCACAGAAATCGATGCGATAAATGGCTACGTAGTAAAACAAGCACAAAAAAAGGGTATTGACGTTCCCGTCAATACCCAGATGTTACTCGCGATTAAAGCGTTATAAACGTCGCTTACTGATCCTGGCTCTCTGGTTTCATATGCGGGAACAGGATCACGTCTTTAATGGTCGGACTGTCTGTAAACAGCATGGTCAGACGGTCAATACCAATGCCTTCACCGGCTGTAGGCGGTAAACCAAATTCCAGTGCACGGATGTAGTCTTCATCGTAGTGCATGGCTTCGTCATCACCCGCGTCTTTCTCTTCCACTTGTTTGCGGAAACGTTCTGCCTGATCTTCCGGGTCATTCAACTCGCTGAAGCCGTTTGCCAGTTCACGGCCGCCAACGAAGAACTCGAAACGATCAGTGATAAACGGGTTGTTGTCGTTACGGCGAGCCAGCGGTGATACTTCCCACGGGTATTCAGTAATGAACGTAGGCTGCTCCAGCTTCTCTTCCGCCGTCGCTTCAAAAATTTCACAAAGGTATTTACCTGCACCCCAGATACCGTCAACTTCAGGCTCTTTGATGTGCAGTTGTTTAGCCATTGCTTTTAGCTCGTCCAGATGCGCTTCCGGGTCGCGGATTGCCGCTTCGTTCGCTTCCGGCCAGTATTTCAGGATAGCTTCACCCATACTCAGGCGGTCAAACGGCTTGCCAAAGTCGTACTTCACTTCGCTCAGTACATTGCCTTCGGCGTCTTTGGTGGTGTTTGTAATGATTGCTGTCCCCAGAATATTTTCTGCCAGTGTACGCAGCATGTCTTCTGTCAGGTTCATCAGGTCATTGTAATCCGCGTATGCCTGGTAGAACTCCAGCATGGTGAATTCAGGGTTGTGGCGCGTAGACAGACCTTCGTTACGGAAGTTACGGTTGATTTCGAACACGCGCTCAAAACCACCTACTACAAGGCGCTTCAAATACAGTTCAGGGGCGATACGCAAATACATATCGATATCCAGTGAATTGTGGTGCGTAACGAACGGTTTTGCAGTCGCACCGCCTGGGATCACCTGCAACATTGGCGTTTCCACTTCAATGTAGTTACGGGTAGTCAGGAAGTTGCGGATACCGTTAACAATTTTGCTTCGAACCACAAACGTTTCACGGGTTTTTTCGCTGGTGATCAGGTCAACATAACGCTGGCGATACTTGGTTTCCTGATCGGTCAGGCCGTGGAATTTCTCAGGTAGCGGACGCAGTGACTTAGTCAGTAATTCATACTGGCTCATGTTGACATAAAGATCGCCTTTACCTGACTTGTGCAACGCACCAGCCACACCAATGATGTCACCAATATCCAGCGAGCCGTAGCGCGCTTTGATGTCTTTTTGCGTGTCTTTGTCGGCATAAGCCTGAATACGGCCAGTCATGTCCTGTAATAACAGGAATGGGCCACGTTTAGCCATAATACGGCCGGCAATACTCACCTGATTGTCTTGTTCAATCAGGGTTTCTTTGTCCAGTTCACCAAATTGCTGCTGCAATTCGTCGGCGTAATTTTCACGACGAAAGCTGTTAGGAAAGCCATTGGCACGGCAGGTTTCCCGAATCGCGCTCAGTTTCGCGCGGCGCTCGGCAATCAATTTGTTTTCGTCGAGTTGTTGGTCGCTCATAATCTGTTCACTTTCTGTTAAATGGCTTAAAGACCTGACTTAAGGCTGGCCTGAATAAACTTGTCTAATCCGCCGTCAAGAACCGCTTGTGTGTTGCGGGTTTCAACGCCGGTGCGCAAATCCTTAATACGGGAATCGTCCAGTACGTAAGAGCGGATTTGGCTACCCCAGCCGATATCAGATTTGTTGTCTTCCATCGCTTGTTTTTCGGCAGTTTGCTTTTGCAGCTCATACTCATAGAGTTTGGCTTTCAATTGCTTCATTGCCTGATCTTTATTCTTGTGTTGCGAGCGGTCATTCTGGCACTGCACTACGATATTGGTAGGTACGTGCGTGATCCGCACCGCGGAGTCAGTCCGGTTAACGTGCTGACCACCAGCGCCTGACGCGCGGTAGGTGTCGATGCGCAAATCCGCCGGGTTGATTTCGATTTCGATATCGTCGTCAATTTCCGGATAAACGAAGGCCGATGCAAATGACGTATGACGGCGATTGCCTGAGTCAAAGGGCGATTTACGTACCAGGCGATGCACGCCGGTTTCCGTGCGTAGCCAGCCAAAGGCATACTCGCCTTCAAAGCGAATCGTCGCACTCTTAATACCAGCAACGTCACCGTCTGACACTTCAATCAGTTCAGTTTTAAAGCCGTGCTCCTCACCCCAGCGCAAGTACATTCTGAGCAGCATATTGGCCCAGTCCTGCGCTTCGGTGCCGCCAGAACCAGACTGTATGTCGAGGTAGCAATCGCAGCTGTCGTTCGGGCCGGCGAACATGCGGCGGAATTCCAGCACTTCCAGTTGCTCTATCAGTTCATCGAGCTCACTTTTCGCTTCGTTGAAGGTGTCTTCGTCTTCGGCTTCTACGGCTAATTCAAGCAGACCTTCGACGTCTTCGGCACCTTGCTCCAGTCGCTGAATGGTTTCGACAACCTGTTCTAGTGCGACTTTTTCTTTACCAAGGGCCTGCGCGCGCTCTGGCTCATTCCAGACATCCGGACTTTCCAGCTCGCGATTAACTTCTTCTAAACGCTCCGACTTAACATCGAAGTCAAAGATACCCCCTAAGCGCTTCACTACGCGCCCGGATATCCCGAATCGCATTTTGCACTGGGTTAACTTCAAACATGGGTAACCTTAATACGTTGGTGTTGTAGATAAGACGCGCGATATTACCGAATTTAGCCGATATTTAACAGCCGTTTGTCAGTACCGCGCGTTATGGATTATTCGCTTTTCAGCTTAGTGGCCAGGTCGACAACCTGTTTCGCCAGATTCGCCAGTTGCTTTTTCGTTTTCTCGTCGCTGATAGCACCCGACTCATCAAGCTTGTCGGCGACATTACCTACTGCGACCTGGGCTGGCGCAACAATACAGCTCAGGTTCTGCATTAGCATGCGCAATACTACCAGCACGCGCATGCCGCCAAGCGCGCCCGGAGATGCCGCCATTAAGCCAACCACTTTTTGCTTATATGCCGCAAGTACAGGCTCATCACCCGCTTTACGAGATGCCCAGTCAATGGCGTTTTTCAGTACCGCAGGGTAGCTGCTGTTGTATTCCGGACTGGCAATCAGGATACCGTCGTGCTCAATCATAAGCTGTTTAAAAGCCTGAGCGCGCTCCGGAATACCGTACTCAGCCTCTTCATCTTCGTTAAAGATCGGCATCGCATAGTCAGCCAGGTTGATCACGGTTACTTCCGCACCGGCATCTTTAGCAGCCTGAGCCGCACATTCAACCACGGCCTGGTTGTAAGAATTTCGTCGGGTACTGCCTGAAAACGCAAGAATCTTAGTCATGGTATAAGCCTTCCTAGGTCTGTTATCTGTCAATAGGGTGAGAGTGCGGCTTCTCTGAGCCGCTACATTTTATCCAGCGTTTCGATGCCCAGCAGGTCTAAGCCCAGCTTCAGCTGCTTGGCGACCAGAGCAGACAACGCCAAACGGCTTTGGCGCGTGTTACTGTCTACGTCGTCCTTCAGAATCGGGCAGGCTTCATAGAAACTCATGAAGTGGCTTGCCAAATCGTACAGGTAGCTACACAGTACGTGTGGCGTTGCATCGCGGGCAACCACAGCCAATTGTTCTTCAAACTGCAATAGCTGAACAGCCAATGCATGTTCCTGAGGGTGCTCAATATGAATAGCCTGAGACAGCTGTGTTGGCGCAACATCTGCCTTGCGGAACAAGCTTTGCACACGGGTAAACGCATACTGTAAATACGGTGCCGTATTACCTTCAAAGCTCAACATGGTGTCCCAGTTGAACATATAGTCTGTGGTACGGTTTTTACTCAGGTCTGCGTATTTCACCGCACCGATGCCCACTTTACGGGCTACCGCGTTCAGTTCATCTTCTGACAATTCCGTATCACGTTGAGCAAGTAATTTCGCCGCGCGTTCAACCGCCTCATCCAGTAGCTCAACCAGTTTTACAGTGCCGCCAGAACGGGTTTTGAACGGCTTACCGTCGCTGCCCAGCATCATGCCAAACGGGCAATGCTCGTAGCTTTGCTCTGGCTTCATAAAGCCCGCTTTGCGGCCTACAATTTCGGTTTGCTTGAAGTGCAGAGCCTGACGCGCATCAGTCAGAATCAGGGTTCTGTCGGCGTTCAGTGTACCGCTACGATAGCGGATTGCGGCTAAATCCGTGGTGGCATACAAGTAACCGCCACCGGATTTTTGTACAATGTACACCGCTGGATTGCCTTCTTTGTCGGCCAGTTCAGGAATAAACACGACCTGTGCACCCTGATCTTCTACCGCAATGCCTTTTTCTTTTAACTCGGCAACCACGTTGGCTAAATCGTCGTTATAAGCTGACTCGCCCATAATGTCTTTTCGGGTCAGGCTAACATTTAGCTTGTCGTACACTTCTTCACTGTGTGAGATAGAGACATCGATAAACTGCTTCCACAATGCCAAACACTGTGCATCACCGCCTTGAAGTTTTACAACGTACTCGCGGGCACGGTCGGCAAAGCCGTCTTCTTCGTCGAAGCGGACCTTGGCTTCACGATAGAAGTCTTCCAGATCAGACAGCGCCGTTTCTGCAACTTCGTTATGGCTGAGTTTGTCGCTTAAGTGTGCCAGCAACATGCCAAACTGCGTGCCCCAGTCACCCATGTGATTCTGACGAATCACCTTGTGGCCAAGAAATTCCAACAACTTAACAACCGCATCACCAATAATGGTTGTGCGTAAATGGCCAACGTGCATTTCCTTGGCCAGGTTGGGCGAAGAGTAATCGACTACAACAGTTTGCGGTTGTTGAGCTGGAATACCTACCCGCGCATCATCCAGTGCCGCATTACATTGTTCTGCTAACCAGTCATCGCGCAGGTGAATGTTAATAAAACCCGGACCGGCAATTTCCAGCTTGCTGGCAACGTCGTCCAGTTTTACCTGTTCTAAAATTTGCTGTGCGATATCGCGAGGTTTTTGCTTCAGCGTTTTTGCCAGCGCCATAGCACCGTTGAACTGATACTCACCAAATTCCGGGCGACCACTGCGCGCAACCGGTACTGGTGCGTCAGAAATACCCATTGAGGTTAATGCCTCGGAAAAACGTGATATTAGTAAAGCGTGAATATTCATATCGGTGATTAGTGCTCGCGTGTTGTAGTAAATTCAATATCCGGGTAACGCTCCTGCGCTAACTGCAGGTTTACCATGGTCGGGGCGATATAGGTTAAGTTATCGCCGCCATCCAGTGCCAGGTTTTGCTCCGCCTTACGCTGGAATTCGTCAAGTTTTTTAGCGTCTTTGCTGTAAACCCAACGCGCTGTCGCTACGCTGACGTGCTCATAAATCGCGTCAACATTGTATTCCGCTTTCAAGCGGGCAACCACCACATCAAACTGCAGCACACCCACTGCGCCTACAATTAAATCGTTGTTAATTAACGGGCGGAACACCTGCACAGCCCCTTCTTCTGATAGCTGAATCAGGCCTTTTTGCAGTTGCTTCTGTTTAAGAGGATCTTTCAGGCGGATACGCTTAAACAATTCAGGCGCGAAGTTAGGGATACCGGTAAAACGGTAATCCTCGCCGGAAGAAAACGTATCGCCAATGCGAATTGAGCCGTGGTTATGCAAACCAATGATGTCACCTGCGTACGCTTCTTCAAGCAGTGCACGGTCGCCAGCAAGGAACGTCAGTGCATCGGAAATTCGTACATCCTTGCCAATCCGCGTGTGGCGCATTTTCATGCCTTTTTCGTACTTGCCTGACACAATACGGCAGAATGCAATGCGGTCACGGTGTTTCGGGTCCATGTTGGCCTGGATCTTAAACACAAAGCCACTGAATTTCGGATCAGTCGCTTCGACTGCACCGCTGTCGGTTTCGCGTCCCTGAGGTTCAGGCGCCCAGGCCACCAGCCCATCCAGCATATGGTCAACACCAAAGTTACCCAATGCCGTACCAAAGAATACCGGTGTAATTTCACCGGCCAGGAATAACTCCTGATCAAATTCATTGGATGCGCCCATCACCAGCTCAAGCTCATCACGAAACTCTGCTGCTAATCCGCTGCCTACGGCTTCATCTAACTCCGGGTTGTCTAACCCTTTGATAATTCGCACGTCCTGGATGGTATGGCCTTGGCCAGACTGATACAGTATCGTTTCATCGCGGTGAATATGGTACACACCTTTGAATTGTTTACCGCAGCCAATGGGCCAGGTAACAGGGGCACAGGCAATATTCAGCTCGGTTTCCACTTCATCCAGCAACTCCATAGGGTCACGTATATCGCGGTCAAGCTTGTTCATAAAAGTAATGATTGGCGTATCGCGCAGACGGGTAACTTCCATTAGTTTGCGAGTGCGGTCCTCTACCCCTTTTGCCGCGTCGATAACCATTAAACAGGAATCAACCGCAGTCAGTGTACGGTAGGTGTCTTCCGAAAAGTCTTCGTGTCCGGGGGTATCGAGTAAGTTCACCAGATTATCGGCGTAGGGAAACTGCATCACCGAGGTGGTTACGGAAATCCCACGTTCCTTTTCCATTTCCATCCAGTCAGATTTAGCATGCTGACCTGACTTTTTGCCTTTCACGGTACCCGCTGTTTGCAGGGCATTTCCGTACAACAGCACTTTTTCTGTGATGGTGGTTTTACCGGCGTCGGGGTGCGAAATAATCGCAAACGTGCGGCGACGACTAATTTCTTGTTGAACTGTACTCATTAATCCAATGCTTTTCGGTTAAAGAACTGCAGATTGAAGCTGTTGCTCCAATAATTTATTGGCCGCGATTATATAGGTATTTGGCCGGTGTTGGTAGGTTAGTCCGCCTGAATCGTTTTTCACTGTATGGTGACTCTCTGATCTCGTTATCAGACACAACCGTAAAAATTGCCAAACGCTAATTTGAACAAATTCAACACATTAACGAATTTCAATTGTTTGTAAATTTGAATTTATAAAATCCTATGATCTTTTAGGTTATCTCCAGCGTTAAATAGTTGTTAACAATGTAAACGACACTGGAGAACACCATGAAGTTACACAAGTTTGCAGTCGTGGGGTGCGCGGCATTCCTCGCTGCTTGTATGCATGACGATGATAAAAAAGAGGAAGTGGTCATTCCACCTCCTGCCCCCACCTTCAGCGCAAGCGCAACATTCGAAATTGATTTGAGTGGTAAGCAGCAAGTCCCTGCCAACATGTCGATGCAAATGGGCACCGCCACCATTGAGCTGGACGAATCCCTCGGACTAATTCGTGCCTCAGTTGACGTGAGCAATGTTGAAGGGGTACAGGCGGTCCACATTCATGATGGAGATATTGGTCGAAATGGTGATGTAGCATTTGGTTTTGAAAGTGCTGGCGACGGCACCTACACTTTAGATGAAACCAGTGTTGACGCAGACCTGATTGAAGACTTGCTGGGAGGCGAATGGTATGTGAACGTGCATACTGAGACCTTTTCAGACGGTGAACTCCGTGGTCAGATAGTGTCTGATGACATGGCTGTTGTAACCTTTATGCTGGACGGCGAACAAGAAGTACCGGCCGTCTCCACCCTCGCCGACGGTTATGGTTACGCATTAGTATCCACTGCAACGTACGATCTTGATTTAGTTGTTTATACCGATGGTATTGACGACGCAACAGCGGCTCATATTCATACCGGTCGCGCTGGTAACAACGGCGATGTGTTGGTGGCTCTCGAGCAATCAATGGACGACATGACCATGTGGATGACGCCTGAAGGCACCATGATTGACGAAGATATCTTCGCAGTACTGGCGTCAGGCGGCCATTATGTCAACGTACATACCACCAGCCAGCCAAGCGGTGAAATTCGCGGTCAAATCCTGACTGACGATTATCAACTGGCGACGTTTGCGCTTAGTGGCGCTCAAGAAGTACCCGCAGTTGATACCGATGCGTATGGTAGTGGGTATGCACTAATTAACACTTCCACATATGCCGTCGAGGTTACGGTGGTGACTGAGGGCGTAGACGATGCTACTGCGGCACACATTCATACTGGTCGTGTGGGTATGAACGGTGATGTGCTGGTCGCGCTTGAACAGTCGGCCGATGACATGGGCAAATGGGTAACGCCAGAAAATCTCGCCATCGAAGCGTCAATTGTCGACGTGCTCATTTCAGGCGGTCACTATGTGAATGTGCACACCCCGGCCAACGGCAGCGGAGAATTAAGAGGCCAGATCCTAACCAATGATTATGCTTTGGCAACGTTCGAACTTAACGGCGATCAACAAGTACCCGTAGCCTCGACATCTGCGATGGGCAATGGTTATGCCGTTGTGAACACGTCGACATTTGATTTAGAGCTCGTTGTTCATACCACTGGCGTAGACGATGCAACAGCTGCCCATATTCACACCGGTGGTATTGGCATGAACGGTGATGTTCTGGTGGGATTGGAACAGTCAATGAGCGATCCAGGCATGTGGATGACACCGGCGGATACAGCGATTAACGCTGATATTCTGGCAGTGTTGGCCTCAGGCGGCCATTATGTGAACGTGCATACGCCAGCATTCCCGGGTGGTGAAATCCGTGGTCAGATCGTAACGCCTGAATATGTTATTGCGACCTTTGGACTGAGCGGCGCTCAGGAAGTGCCAGCTGTAACGACTATGGCGTCAGGCAATGGCTATGCATTAGTGAATACAATGACCTACGCATTAGATCTTGTTGTGCACACCGAAGGCGTTGATGACGCAACGGCTGCTCACATTCACACTGGTCGTATCGGCATGAACGGTGATGTGCTGGCTGCCCTTGAACAATCTATGGACGATCCGGGCATGTGGATGACAGCGGAAGGCACAATGCTAACGGCTGAGATCTTTGCGGTACTGGCTTCAGGTGGACACTATGTCAATGTACATACGCCAGCCAATACGAGCGGCGAATTACGCGGTCAAATCCTTACCGACAATTACGTAATGGTAGCGTTCGGGCTGAGCGGTGAACAGGAAACTCACGCAGTGACAACAACTGCAACGGGCAGCGGCTATGCGTTGGTCAACACCGACGATTACAGTCTTGAACTGCAAGTGGTTACCAGTGGCGTGGCAGATGCTACGGCTGCGCATATTCATACCGGTGCAGTCGGTGTAGATGGCCCGGTCCTGTTGGCACTTGAACAAGACGCCAGTGATGTAAATCGTTGGATGGCGCCGAGTGGTGCAATGCTAGACGCGGCCATCTTTGCGGTACTGGCCTCAGGCGGACATTATGTGAATGTTCACACACCAGCTTACACTGCCGGTGAGCTTCGAGGGCAAATCCAGTAATCACAATTAACTTTCTACAAGAGGTGCTTTACGCACCTCTTTTTTATTTCCGCAAATGCACAGGTTACATCTTGCGATTCACAGGCTGTGTGCGTAACGTATAGAAAACATACAATAAATAACAATAAAACTCGCAAAGGAGTGGCTACATGAACCGACTTAAAACCGGAATGCTGTCGTGCTTATTCGCAATTTCGCCCTCCCTGATGGCCGATCAATACCACTACGGTAATTTGTTAGTCGGCGGCCGTGCCATCGGTTATGGAGGCGCTTTTATCGCAGTAGCTGATGACCAGTCTGCAATGTATTACAACCCTGCAGGTCTCAGCTTTCAGTCGGGAGCCAAATCAGCCTCTGTAAACACCATGGCATTCGAACGCACGCGCTTCGAGCAAGTTTATTCAAACGGCGACGATTTTGAGCGCGCCTCATTTGCGGTTGTGCCCGGTTTTCTGGGGATCAGCACAGAACTGGAAAACTGGCACATTGGCAGCTACTTTACCGTCACCGACTTTTCTCAGGAACGTGTCGACAGTCGCTCCGACTATACTCTCCCCGCTTCGGACGTAAGTGCACAGCAGCAGGTAACAGAATCGGTCGTTTACGATTTCGACAATGCGGCCTACCGCTTAGGTGGTGTTGCTGCCTATAAAATAAATTCAACGTTTTCACTTGGCTTTGGTTTGAACCTACAATATGCCGAGACAGTACTTAATCAGTCATCAGGTGCGGCTATTGTAATAGATTCCCCCTTGGGGGAGATTTATACCGGGTTTGATGCGCGGCGACGTATTACGGAAAAGCAGTTTTTTATTTCTCCTCAGCTCAGTGTGCTCTACAAAGAAAACGGTTGGCGACTGGGTGCTTCTGCTACCTACACGGCATCATTAAATCGAAGCTATCGTTCAAACAGTGTCATAGTGGCGCCGATGGTGACCTTACTCACCGGTTCCCCAAACACCACCTTCCGCGATGAAATCAACACCGACAAAGACCAAAAGCAACCGCTTAAATTGTCTGCCGGTGCTGCCTATGAAAGTAATGGCTGGCTGATTACCGGGCAGGTTAACTATTTCACTAAAGTAGATTTAGCCAACAAAACCACCGACAGCGTGCCACTAAACCGGGAATTAAAACAAGTGACCAACTACGCCTTGGGCGTAAAAATTCCGGTTAGCAACACTTCGGCAGTCACCTTCGGTGTATTCACCGATAACAGCAACAGTGTGGTTGACCTGACCCAACCATTCCAGCGCGAAGAAGCCATTGATACAACCGGCGTCAGTGTGGCATTTGAGACGCATATCATGAGTTACCCGCTGACAATCGGCATGTATGCGAAACATGGCAGTGGGCAAGTACGCTATGCTGATGTGCGGTATGTTGAAGCCGTAACGGGTCTGTCGCTTTACCCTGAAAATGACTCGTTTGATGTAAAACCGGCATCGAAACGATCATTTGTGTTATTCGCCAGTATGGATTTTTAAACCAACAGTCTTAATTAATCACGTTATGTTGCCTTGGAGGTCGTAACTATTTACTATTCGGTGTGAGAGTTGTTGTAATTTTCTTAACAATAACGACAGCAACTCAATCTCTTTCTAAAATCCAATGGTTTAAATTTTGATTCCAATAATAATAATAAATTTAGATGACAGCATTGAGCGATGGGAAAGTCTGAGTAAGCAACTCTCTCATATCGGACTCAATCCTATCAGACTTGCCGGCACCTTGGGGTGCGCTCTAAGCGAACAGGACAAGTCAATATGGGCGAATCACAAAAAAAATCGCAAGCAACATCACCGTAATCTCACGGATGGTGAAATTGGCTGTTACATAAGCCATTACCGGGCCTGGGAAAAGATTGTAGAAGACAATATTTCTGCCTGTATCGTGCTGGAAGACGACTTAAATGTTGATCCTGGTTTTACGTCTGCTATCGAGACAATAGAAACACTGCCTAAAAGTTGGGATCTCATAAAACTCTATGATGGCAGACCCACTCCATTTTATCATTCAACGCCCATAGACAATGAATTCTCAGTGGGAAACTACAAAACTGTACCCAACGGTTGTCAGGCATATGCAGTTAGTTTAACTGGCGCAAAGAAACTCTTGGCCAGAAAGCCTTTTTTCCGTCCTGTGGATATAGATATTCAATTTCATTCAGAAATTCAATTAAATGTAATTGGAATAAAACCCTACAAAATCAAAGTGAACCGCGAGTTTGAGAGTGATATTGAGCGGGTAAATAAAGGGCGACATTCCAATCACAGTTCTTTGATGAGAAACCTTAAGTATCGGATAAACATGTTCATAGAACGTCAAAAAGTATCGGGAAAGCTACCTGAGTAGATCGCGCTTCATAACAATTGCATCTTCTCGACCCGACGCCGTGGGGTAATAGCCTTTTCGCGTTTCTACGATTTCAAACCCCTGTTTAGTATACAGGTGGATCGCAGGTGCGTTTGACGCCCTCACTTCAAGCCAGCAGCTGTGCATGCCTTTGGCTTTACAATGAGACAGCACAAATGCCAGCATCTCATTGCCCAGCCCTTTGCCCTGTTGCTCCGGTGCGACCGCGATCTCCATTAGCGTCACTTCGTCCAGTACGTACAGTAAAATACAAAAGCCGTTAATGCTGCCATCTTGCTTAAGCATCCAACCTTCATAGGGCTGGGTCAGGCAATCTTCAAAGGTTTTTCTCGACCATGGCTTGTATTGAACAGTGGTGTGTATGGCGTGAGCTTGCTCTGCATCGGCCGCTAACAGAGGGAGTAATGTCATAACAGGGTTCAGCTTGCTGACAGCGCAACCAACGCTTGCCATAACGCACGTTTGTGCTCTGCTGTTAGTTTGTCAGGTTGGGCAGGTAGTACCAACTCTTGCTGGTTTACGCTTAGTTCTTTACCTATCCGGACGGCTGCTTTCTCATTAAGCTTGAGAGATGCTAAGGCGTTAGAGACATCATCAGTAAATGCGCTGAACTGTTCGCCAACCGGCTGCTTTGCAGGTGCTGAATTGGTTACAGAAACAGCGGCGGTAGTTTGATTTTTATCGGCTTTACCCTCTGACGACATGGCTGCTTTGAGACTGGCCAGACGAGATTGTGCATCAGACTTTGAAACGGGTGTGCGTTTGGGCTTATCAGCAGGTACCGGGCTGGCAACCTGTTCTGCTGACTGCGTTACCTTTTGTGCATCCTGGCGTTGGAATACCGGAATATTCATGGCTTGCAATACAGCAATTTGATAATCAGACAATCCTGTCGTCATTTACGACACCTGATGGAAAAAACGAAGTAGGAAAAGTGTATCAGATTAAAGAGAGAAGTGGCAGGGGTGGAGGGACTCGAACCCCCAACCATCGGTTTTGGAGACCGCTGTTCTACCAATTCGAACTACACCCCTAGCGCGCTGTGAATTATAC
>MDTG01224192.1_pt1 | contig 58347 bp, 45 predicted proteins | sample 811421 | NCBI WGS metagenome assembly MDTG01 (sample SAMN05326645, study PRJNA326480) | marine metagenome | isolation source: seawater | place: Pacific Ocean: South East | collected 2011
ACTCAGAAGTGAAACGCAGCATCGCCGATGGTAGTGTGGGGAGTCCCCATGTGAGAGTAGGTCATCGTCAAGCTCTTATTCAAAAGCCCCGGTAGCTAACGCTATCGGGGCTTTTTTCATTTCGAGCTTGCCGAGTACGTCAAGGTCGTGCGCGACCCCGGACAAGGTGTCCCCGTCGTATCCAAAACCCCGGCAGGGCAACCTGCTGGGGTTTTTCTTTATGAGCGACTGTCTGCCAGGTTTTTTTAATCAATAAAAAAGCCCCGTCAGGTCCTGACGGGGCTTTCTGTCAGAAAGCAGCGGGAAGATCAGCCGTTACCGAAATTACCTTTGTTGTAGTCGATAATCGCCTGTTCAATTTCATCCATAGTGTTCATTACAAACGGACCATAGTGGGCAACAGGTTCGCGTATTGGGGTGCCGCGCAGCAGAATTAATCTGCTGTCCTGACTGGCCTTCAGTGTCAGGTTATCTGTCGCATTGAAAATCAACATGGATTTTTCCGGTGCTGCCGGGCTGGTCTCCAGCTGTCCCTGATACACAAAGGCAATCACTTTCTGATGTTCCGGCACTTTGATACTGACTTCCTGGCCGTCGGTCAGCTGAATGTCAGCATAAGCCGCTTCTGCGGCCAGCTTATCCAGTGGGCCTGTGCCGGTTACGCCGTTAATGTCCCAGTCACCTGCTATCAGTTTGGCCGACCAGTGGTCGCCGGCAATCTGCGGAATTTCTTCTGCGGATACGTCCCGGTAATCCGGTGTCTGCATTTTGTTTTCCGCCGGAAGGTTGATCCATAACTGGAAGCCATGCAGCTGTTTCATTTCCCGGGCAGGCATTTCGCTGTGAATGACGCCACGCCCGGCAGACATCCACTGAGCGCCACCGCTGTTGATCAGACCTTTATTACCCATATGGTCCTGATGTTCCAGTGAACCGTGGATCAGATAGGTCAGTGTTTCCATACCGCGGTGGGGATGCGGTGGAAAGCCGCCGATAAAGTCATCCGGGTTATCGGACAATAACTCGTCCATCATCAGAAATGGGTCGGCACCGGGCTGATTAAACAGACCTACGCGCCGGATTTTGACACCATCGCCGTCGGAAGACGGGTGGCTGGGAATAATTTTCTCTACGCTGGAGTGTGTCATGTGCGCTCCTGATTTGTTGCTTTTCTATGATCACAACATACCGGTTTGGCTGACCTATTATGAGCGCATTTTTTCGCTGGGTTCTTTCGAATTTATCTAAGGGCTGCCGTCAGGCAGATAAAGCAGGGCTGTCGTTGATGTGCGCTGTGCTTAAACAGCGCTCTGGGCTTCTACCTGTTCTTCGAGCCCCTGAAGAATTGCATCTTTCAGGCGCTGACATTCTTCAGCGTCTGAATATGGGTTACCGTTCTCGTCGAGGATAAAAAAGATATCGGATACCTGTTCTCCTTCGGTAAGAATTTTAGCGCCCTGCATCTGGGCGCCGAATTCTGCGAAAATGGCCCCCATGCGGGCGAGCAGGCCGGGCCGGTCTGCAGCTACGACTTCCAGCACTGTGCGTTGCATGACAGGGTCATTGCTCATGGATACCCGGGTTTCTACCTGAAACTGTTTCAGTGCCCGGGGGGTGCGGCGCTGAATAATGGTGGAGAAATCTTCCGGGTCTGACAGGGCCTCTGTCAGTGTTTCACGTATCTGCCGGATACGCTGAGGGTCTTCTATCGGCCGGTTGTTTTCATCCAGTACGATATAGGTATCAACCGCATTCTGTTCCGTCTCTGAGGTCATAATGCGTGCATCCTGAATATTCAGGTTGAGCTGATCCAGTGTAGCCGTCGTGGCGGCAAACAGGTTGAGCTGATCTTTCATGAAAATAAAGATCTGCGTGGCCCCTTCAAACTCCTGGTCAGAGGTCTGGCGGATCGATACCAGAGGTTTGGCGCTCTGACCGTGCTGATGGATCGCCAGCGTCTGCCAGATGATGTTGTCGGTTCCTTCGCGCAGGAAGTAGTCGTCACCCGGAGTGCCCCAGATCGCCAGAATTTCTTCTTTGCTGAGGCCCTGGGCCAGCAATTGCTCCATCGCTTCCTGCTGCACTTCAGCGATGACATCTTCTTTGTTTTTCGGGTTGCCGAGACCACGGCGCAGGGCATCCTGGGTATTGCGGAACAGGGCCCGCATCTGTTCTGCGCGCCAGCTGGTCCAGAGTTTCGGATTGGTGCTGACGGTGTCGGCAACGGAAATCAGAAACAGCATTTCCAGATGATGCTGATCGCCGACTTCCTGGGCAAACATATGGATATCTTCCGGATTGTTGAGATCCAGGCGCTGGCATGCATTCGACATCAGCAGGTGGTTCTCGCACAGCCAGACTACCATGTGTGAATCGGTCGGGCGCAGGTTGTGCTGACGGCAGAAGGCTGCGGCGATTTCACCGCTGTTGACGGTATGGTCACCTTCCACGCTTTTACCGGTATCGTGCAGCAGAGCGGTGAGATACAGAATCTCTTTTTTCTGCACCCGGTGGATAAGGCGCGAGGCGATCGGATAGCGCTCGCGTACGTCGCCGAAGCGCAGCTGGCGTAAAAAACGCATCATGCGGAAGCTGTGCTCATCGACCGTGTAGATGTGCAGCAGGTCGTGCTCCATCAGGCCGATAATATGGCCGAATTCGGGAATATATTGCCCCAGAATGCCGTAGCGCATCATGCGGGTCAGTTCCCGTACCACACAGGAGCGGTTGGTCAGGATCTGCATGAACACGCGGTTGTTGTCCGGGTCGTTGCGGAAAGCATCATCAATACAACCACGCTGGTCACGCAAGGCCCGGATCGTATTGGAATGAATGCCTTTGGCGTCCGGTTGTTGCGCCATCAGCAGGAAAACTTTCAGCAGCCAGGCAGGTTCGCGGCGGAATATGTCCGGATCAGTGGCTTCCAGATAGCCGTTCGACAGAACAAAATATTCATTGAGTGTCTCTACTTCGCACAGTTTGCCGGCTTTTATAAAATCTTCATTGAAATGCAGCAGCAGCAGGTCGGTGAGCTCAGTGGTGGCCAGCTGATTACGGTAGAAGCGCGACATAAAACGTTCTACCCCCAGCATCTGGCTGTCTTCATGGAATCCCAGCAGATCAGCGATTTCACGTTGCAGGTCGAACAGCAGACGGTCCTCTTCGCGCCCGGCCAGCATATGCAGGGCATAGCGCACCTGCCACAGAAAGGTCAGGCTGCTTTGCAGGCGTTCGCGTTCAAACGGCGTGAGAAAGCCTTTTTCTTCCAGCGCGCTCAATGAGCCTTCGCCAAAATGGCGCATGGTGACCCAGGTGACCGTCTGAATATCCCGCAAGGTACCGGGGGAGTTTTTAACATTAGGCTCCAGGTTGTATTCCGAATCGTCGTGCTTATCGTGACGATCCTGTAATTCCTGCCATTTGGCATTAAAGAAACTCTGGGCCGGCCAGATGCATTTCGGCGCTGTACTGGCTTTCAGTTGTTGCAGCAGGGTATCGTCGCCGGCCAGGCTGCGGGTTTCCATCATATTGGTGATGATGGTCAGATCTTTACTGGCTTCTGTTACGCATTCGTCCAGGGTGCGCACGCTGTGGCCAACATCCAGTTTAATGTCCCAGAGCAGGGTAATGAAGCCCTGCAGTTGTTCGCCATAGCGGTTGATGCTGTCTTCATCTTTGCACAGCAGCAATACGTCAATATCGGAATGCGGGTGCAGCTCTCCACGGCCGTAACCACCCACCGCCAGCAGCGCAAGATCCTGTTCCGGCAGACCGGCGTTGTGCCATAAAGCATGGAGTATCTGATCGATCAGTTCAGCCCGGCGGCGAACCAGCAGCGTCGCATCCAGAGTGGCGCGGAAATAGGCGTAAGCTTCCTCCTGAATACGCGCCAGGATAGGTTTGATCACCGGGATAGGAGAAGGGGACTGCTGCAGGTCCTGCAGCAGTTTTTGCGAATCAATCGATGGGAGAGCCGGCACCATGTTGTCCATATCAGGCGCGGTAGCGATCTTCATCAGAGCGCAGTGTCAGCACCTCAAAGCCGGTTTCTGTAACCAGAATCGTGTGCTCCCACTGGGCGGATGGTTTGCGGTCTTTGGTGACCACGGTCCAGCCATCTTTCAGCAACTTGTTGAAGCGGCTTCCCTGATTGATCATAGGTTCGATGGTGAAAATCATGCCGGCCTGCAGTTCAAGCCCTGTACCCGGCTTACCATAGTGCAGCACCTGCGGGTCTTCGTGGAATTCTTTGCCGATACCATGACCGCAGTATTCACGCACAACTGAATAATGGTTGGCTTCCGCGTGCTGCTGAATGGCGTGGCCGATGTCGCCCAGGCGGGTGCCGGGTTTTACCATATCGATGCCGATGTACATGCACTCCTGGGTGATTTCCGCGAGCCGCTTATTGGCGGGGCTGACGTCGCCCACCAGAAACATTTTACTGGTATCGCCATGGTAGCCGTCTTTAATCACCGTGATATCGATGTTCACGATATCGCCCTTTTTAAGCAGTTTGTCGTCGCTCGGGATACCGTGGCAGATCACCTGGTTAATAGACGTGCAGATTGATTTGGGAAAGCCGCGGTAGTTCAGCGGCGCCGGAATGGCCTGCTGCTCATTGACGATGTAATCATGGCAGATGCGGTCAAGCTCGCCGGTCGACACTCCCGGTTTTACATGTGGTTCAATCATTTCCAGCACGTCCGCAGCCAGGCGTCCGGCAATGCGCATTTTTTCGATGTCTTCAGCGGACTTGATATTCACAGTCATGGGGATGCCAATTACCTTTGGAGAGAAAACTGACCGCCATTGTACTGGTTACCGGCGCCGGATTGAACCAGAGGCGCGTGCAGATCGGCCAGTGACGCGGATCTGCCGGTCAGAATCGCCATCCGGGCTGGTATCTGCCGGCTGAAAGTGGTATAAAGCGCCCGCGCTGAGAGCGCTGCGCGACCGGAATGAGCCGGTCTGCGACATAAATGACACACACATACTGCAACACTTAACCGGGGTGCCCCGAGCAATCAGGGTCGGCGAAGTGGGTATGTGGAGGCCTAACCCAAACATTAAGGTAGAAATCATGGCACAAGTAAGCATGCGTGACCTGCTGAAAGCAGGCGTTCACTTCGGTCACCAGACCCGTTACTGGAACCCGAAAATGGGTCAATACATTTTCGGCGCCCGTAACAAAATCCATATCATCAACCTGGAGCACACAGTTCCTGCTCTGAATGACGCCCTGAAGATCGTTGAAGGTCTGGCTGAGCGTAACAACAAAGTACTGTTTGTTGGTACCAAGCGCGCCGCGGGTAAGATCATGAAAGAACAGGCTGAACGTTCCGGTATGCCTTTCGTAGCTCATCGCTGGTTGGGCGGTATGCTGACCAACTACAAAACTATCCGTCAGTCTATCAAGCGTCTGCGTGACCTCGAAGCGCAACAATCGGATGGTACTTTTGAGCAGCTGACCAAAAAAGAAGCTCTGATGCGTACCCGTGAAATGGAAAAGCTGGAGCGTTCTATCGGCGGTATCAAAGAGATGGGCGGTCTGCCGGATGCACTGTTTGTTATCGACGTTGACCACGAGCGTATCGCTGTTCAGGAAGCGAACAAGCTGGGCATTCCTGTGATCGGTGTTGTTGATACCAACTCCAACCCGGATGGTATTGATCACGTGATTCCAGGTAACGACGACGCTATCCGTGCAATCCAGATCTATGCCGGCGCTGTCGCTGACGCAGTCCTGGAAGGTAAGCAGTCTACTGGCGCTCCGGCGGATGAGTTCGTTGAAGTTGCTGAAGAAGCACCTGCACAGGAAGCCGCTGAGTAATCGCAGCCGCTGACCGGAAAAGGGGGCTTGCCCCCTTTTTTTTAGGTTTATACAGGTTCGCTGAGATATGGCGCGGGCCTGCAGACAGATTCAGAAATTTAAGAGGATGACACACATGGCAAACGTTTCTGCCGCAATGGTTAAAGAATTACGCGAGCGCACTGGTCTGGGCATGATGGAGTGCAAAAAAGCACTGACTGCTAACGATGGTGACATTGATAAAGCCATTGAAGATCTGCGTAAAAACTCTGGCCTGAAAGCCGCTAAAAAAGCCGACCGTACCGCGGCTGAAGGTAAACTGCGTATCGATGTTAAAGATGGCGTGGCTTTTGTTGTTGAAGTGAACTCTGAGACTGACTTCGCCGCCGGCGATGCTAACTTCGCTGCCTTTGCCGATCAGGTTGTCGCTAAACTGGCTGAAACGAAAGAAACTGACGTCGCCAAACTGATGGAAGGTGAGCTGGAAGAAGCCCGTATGGGTCTGGTTCAGAAAATCGGTGAGAACATCACTGTTCGTCGTCCGGCGGTTATTGAAGCGCCAACCGTTGGTGCTTACCTGCACTCCAACGGCAAAGTCGGCTGTGTCGTTGCCCTGAAGGGTGGTGATGAAGAGCTGGCCAAAGACATCGCGATGCACGTGACTGCCTCTAACCCACGCGTTACCCGTCCGGAAGATATGCCGGAAGAGGAGCTGGAAAAAGAGAAGGAAATCATCAAGGCTCAGCCGGATATGGAAGGTAAGCCGGAAGAAATCGTTGAGAAAATGATGGGCGGCCGTATCAAGAAGTTCCTGAAAGAGAACAGCCTGGTAGAGCAGCCGTTCGTTAAAGATCCGGATGTGACTGTTGGTAAACTGGCGAAAGATGCCGGTGCAGAGATCATCAGCTTCGTTCGCCTGGAAGTTGGCGAAGGTATTGAAGTTGAGAAAGTAGACTTTGCTGATGAAGTTGCTGCACAACTGAAAGGCTGATGCCTTTACGGGTGAAGAGCACAGACGGGTTCTGACACCCACCCAATATGCCGGGCTTGCCCGGCATATTTGTATAAAAATCACGGATTATGACAAAACCATTATTCCGTGACAGGAACCCGCGTTAACATAGCGGGCGCCGGAAACTGACCTATGGGTCCGTTGTCCGTTATGGGAAGGATTCCCTTCAATGAAGCTGCAGATTGATTATCGATTCCGGAGAATGCCATGGCCGAGCAAAAAAGCGCTAAATACAAACGTATCCTGTTAAAACTCAGTGGTGAGGCCCTGATGGGTGAGATGGACTTCGGTATCGATCCCAAAGTTCTGGATCGCATGGCGCTTGAAATTGCCCAGCTGCGGGGCATTGGTGTGCAGGTCGCACTGGTCATTGGTGGCGGTAACCTGTTCCGCGGTAAAGCACTGAGCGAAGCCGGTCTCGACCGTGTCGCCGGCGACCATATGGGTATGCTGGCGACCGTTATGAATGCGCTGGCTATGCGCGATGCGCTGGAGCGTGCCAGCATGCCGACCCGGGTAATGTCTGCCATCCCGATGAGTGGCGTGGTGGATCACTATGACCGCCGCAGCGCTATCCGGGCACTGGATGCCGGCGACGTGGTTATTTTCTCTGCCGGTACCGGTAACCCGTTTTTCACCACAGATTCTGCTGCCTGCCTGCGGGGAATCGAAATCAACGCGGATCTGGTTCTGAAAGCAACCAACGTCGATGGCGTGTATACTGCCGACCCGAAAAAAGATCCGTCAGCAGAGAAATACGATCGTCTGACGTATGACGAAGTGCTGGAAAAACAGCTGGGCGTGATGGATCTGACAGCCATTGTTCTGGCTCAGGACCACAATATGCCGCTGCGTGTGTACGATATGAATGAGCAGGGGGTACTGGCCCGTCTGATGACTGGTGGCAATGATGGCACCCTGATTGTGAGTGAGGAAAAATAACGATGCTGAACGACATTAAAAAAGACGCAGAAGAACGCATGGGGAAAAGTGTTCACTCCCTGATTGAAGCGTTTAAAAAGGTTCGTACCGGACGCGCCAATCCGGCGATTCTGGATAACGTCATGGTGGACTATTACGGTTCACCGACGCCGGTTTCCCAGGTCGCCAACATTATGGTTGAAGATGGCCGCAGCCTGGCCATTAACCCATGGGAAAAGAACCTGGTACCGGCCATTGAAAAAGCCATCCTGAAGTCAGACCTGGGGCTGAACCCGGCCACCAACGGCGACACTATCCGCCTGCCGATGCCGGCGCTGACAGAAGAGACCCGTAAAGACTATATCAAACAGGCCCGTGCCGAAGCCGAAAAGGGTCGCGTGTCTGTACGTAACATCCGCCGTGATGCCAACAGCACTGTGAAAGATCTGCTGAAAGAAAAAGAGATTTCTGAAGATGAACAACGTCAGTCGGAAGACGAAATTCAGAAACTGACCGACAAGCATATCTCTGAAATTGATTCTCTGCTGGCGGTCAAAGAAAAAGACCTGATGCAGGTATAACCGGCGTCTGTTTATGTCGACCAGTATTGACGACTCCAAGGCCGTCAGCGGTCAGGTTCCCCGCCACGTTGCCATCATCATGGATGGCAACAACCGTTGGGCCAAACGTCGCTTTATGCCCGGTGTTGCCGGGCATAAAGCGGGTGTTGAAGCGGTGCGTTCGGTGGTGGAAACCTCGGTACGCAATGGTGTGGAAGTATTGACACTGTTTGCCTTCAGCAGTGAAAACTGGCGCCGTCCGGAAGACGAGGTCAGTGCCTTAATGCAGCTGTTTGTGATCGCCCTGGAACGGGAGGTACGCAAACTGCACCGCAACAATATCCGCCTGCGTGTGATGGGCGATATCTCCGGGTTTTCTGCCCGCCTTCAGACGCTTATCCGCGAAGCCGAAGCATTAACCGCTGATAACAGCGCCATGACGCTGGTGATCGCCGCTAATTATGGTGGTCAGTGGGATGTGGCGCAGGCGGCCAGGCGGATTGCTGAGGATGTGCAGGCCGGTAAACTGGCCCCCGCCGATATTAACGAACAGGTATTTCACCAGTATACCTGGCTCAACGATTTGCCCGCGCCGGATCTGTTGATCCGGACCGGTGGTGAAATGCGTATCAGTAACTTTATGCTGTGGCAGACAGCCTACTCTGAATTCTACTTTTCCGATGCTTACTGGCCGGATTTCAAAGAAGAAGAATATCAGAAGGCGTTATCTGCGTTTGCTGACCGGACCCGCCGGTTCGGTCGTACGGATGACCAGCTTGAGGATGTAAAACAAGGTGTTTAAGGAACGTGTACTGACGGCACTTGTGCTGGCTCCGATTATGATTGGCGGCATTTTCTTTCTGGAAGATAAGCCGTTTGCGATTTTTATTGCCGCGATCGCGACGATCGGCGCCTGGGAATGGGCCAACATCGCCGGGTATCAAAGAAACTGGAGCCGTATTGGCTATGCCTTTGCGGTGTTCGTCTGCCTGTATATCAGTGCCCGCTTTCTGCGGGTCAAACCTGAGTATCTGATTTACTATCTCGCCGTCGGCACGCTCTGGTGGGTGGTGGCCTTTGCTCTGGTTAAGCGCTACCCCGGCGGAACCGATGTATGGACGGCCAGACCGGTACGGGCTCTGCTCGGACTGTGTGTCCTGGTGCCCATGTGGGTTGGTTTTATGCATCTCAAACAGCAACCGCACAGCTCGCTGCTGATTGTGTATGTGATGCTGATTGTCTGGGGAGCCGATACCGGCGCTTATTTTGCCGGCAAGGCGTGGGGAAAATCCAAACTGGCGCCCCATGTCAGTCCCGGCAAATCCTGGGCCGGCTTCTGGGGCGGCCTGGCAACCACGGTGGTTATAGCGCTGATATACGGTTACTGCATCGACCGCTGGGTACAGTCGATGGATGGTCACGGTGTGCTGCGGCTGCTGCTGATCACTGTGATTACCATGGTTATCTCGGTACTCGGTGATCTGGTCGAAAGTATGATGAAGCGTCACCGCGGCATCAAAGACAGCTCCTCGCTGCTGCCGGGTCACGGTGGGGTATTGGACCGCATCGACAGTATGGCGGCGGCAGTACCCGTGTTTGCGTTTTGTATGATGCTGCTGGACTGGGGTCTGGCGAAATGATCCGCCATATAACGGTGCTGGGCTCGACCGGTTCGATTGGTCAGAGCACGTTAGATGTCGTGCGCCGTCACCCTGACCGTTACCGGGTATTTGCGCTCAGTGCGGCACGCAGTGTCGACACCATGCTGAGCGATATCGCCGAGTTTGCGCCACGTTACGTGGTCATGGCCGATGCCGCGGCGGCGGCCGGGTTAACCGCTCAATTGGCTGCCGGTTGTCAGACCGAGGTCCTGACCGGCGCTGATGCGCTGGCAATGATTGCTTCCCACAAAGACGTTGATCAGGTCATGGCAGCAATCGTAGGTGCCGCCGGACTGCTGCCGACGCTGGCTGCCGCGCAGGCCGGTAAGCGGGTGTTGCTGGCCAATAAAGAAAGTCTGGTGATGGCCGGCCCATTATTTATGCAGGCCGTGCGTCAGGGCGGCGCCGAACTGTTGCCGATCGACAGCGAACACAATGCGATATTTCAGTCACTGCCGGAAGCCTACGATGGTGATTTTGCCGCCCATGGCATCGATAAAATCCTGCTGACTGCATCCGGCGGACCTTTCCGCGGCTGGTCTGCTGAGCAACTGGCGGATGTTACTCCGGCGCAGGCGGTGGCCCATCCTAACTGGTCGATGGGGCAGAAAATTTCAGTCGATTCCGCCAGCCTGATGAACAAAGGGCTGGAATTAATCGAAGCCTGTTTTCTGTTTAACTGTCAGCCTGAGCAGGTTCAGGTGGTGGTGCACCCCCAGAGTGTTATCCACTCTATGGTGCAGTACTGTGATGGTTCTGTGATTGCCCAGCTCGGACAACCGGATATGCGCACCCCGATAGCTTACGGTATGGCATGGCCCGGGCGTATTGAAGCAGGGGTTGAATCCCTGGATCTGTTCAGTCTGGCGACGCTGAACTTTGAAGCCCCCGACGAGCAGACCTTTCCCTGTCTGGGGCTGGCTAAGCAGGCGTTTTCTGCCGGCGGCACCATGCCATCGGTACTTAATGCCGCCAACGAAGTGGCGGTTGACGCATTTCTTAAGGAACAAATTCCCTTCACCTGTATTCCAAGGCTGATCGCCCGGGTTATGGAGAAGCACACGCCGCAGACGGTTACTTCCCTTGATGCTGTTCTGGCAGCAGACCAATGGGCCAGAGACACGGCGGCTGAGCTGCTCACAACATCAGATATGACGGAGATGCCCGGGTGACAACAGTTCTGTACTTCATTATTGCTATCAGTGTGCTGGTGGTTATCCATGAATACGGTCACTTCTGGGTTGCCCGCCGCTGTGGGGTTAAGGTTATCCGTTTCTCCGTGGGCTTCGGTAAACCCTTCTGGTCGGTCAGGGATCGCCACGGCACCGAATTTTCAATCGCGCCGCTGCCATTAGGCGGTTATGTCAAAATGGTGGACGAACGTGAAGGGCCGGTGCCGGAAGCCTTGCTCGACCAGGCCTTTACCCGTAAACCGGCATGGCAGCGCATTGCTATCGCGTCGGCCGGTCCCATCGCGAACTTCATTTTTGCCTTTGCTGCTTATTGGTTTCTGGCGGTAGCCGGTACCACGGGGGTTGCGCCTGTGGTGGGCAAGCTGACACCGGACGGCGCAGCCGATATGGCTGGCATCCGCAGTGGTGATGAAATTCTGGCCATTAATGGCGAAGAGGTGTCGACCTGGCAGGAGGTGAACTGGCAACTGGTCAGCTACATCGGCGAAGACACCACGCTGAATCTGCGTCTGCTGAGTGACGAAGGCGGTCAGCGTGAGGTTCAGATACCGGTGCAGCACTGGTTATCCGATCAGGATATGCCAGACCCCATGAGTTCCCTGGGGCTTGAGCCACGGCGGCTGGCGCTGGCGCCGGTTATCGGCACGGTGGAAGATGGCGGTGCTGCCGCAGCGGCCGGTATGCAGGTCGGTGATCATGTCCTGTCAGTGAATGGCCGGCCGGTAGAAAGCTGGACGCAGTGGGTGGATGAAATTCAGATAGCCGCCGGCAGAACGCTGGATGTGCTGGTAGAGCGTAGTGGCCAGCAGCACACGCTGACGCTGACGCCGGCCTCTAAAACCCGTGATGATAAGACGATCGGTTATGTGGGCACCGCCCCGCAAATGCCTGAGGTCCCTCAGTCCTGGCTCAGAACCAGTCATGCGGGCTTTTTCCAGGGGATCGTCATCGGCCTGGAGAAAACCGCAGACTACATAGTGTTCACTCTGGAATCTCTGTGGAAAATGATTGCCGGTGATGTGTCCGTAAAGAACTTGAGTGGCCCTATCACCATTGCTAAAGTAGCCGGCGCTTCAGCGTCCGGTGGGCTCGAATCCTTCATCAGCTTCCTTGCTTTGTTGTCCGTGTCACTGGGTGTTCTGAACCTGTTGCCTGTACCTATGCTGGATGGCGGGCATATTGTGTTTTATCTCGCTGAGATGATCCGCGGCAAACCGCTTCCGGATAAAGTACAGGATGTAGCGGTCAGGTTCGGCTTAATGCTGATTATGTGCCTGATGCTGGTAGCTTTTTACAATGATATAAGCCGGCTGTAATTGCCGCCGGATATGACTGGATAACGATGTTCATGCGTTCTTTGCTGTTTACGCTCTTATTGGGTTTTTTCTCTGCTGTTGCTTCTGCCGAAACCTTTGTGGTTTCCGATATCCGCCTGGAGGGGCTGCAGCGGGTGTCTGCCGGTACCGTATTCGGTGCTTTCCCGGTCAATGTCGGGGAGCGGGTGGATCAGCAGGCGCTGGTGTCCGCGTCACGCTCACTGTTTAAATCCGGGCTGTTTAACGATGTTAAGCTTTATCGCGACGGCAATGTTCTGATCGTACAGCTGGTGGAACTGCCCACCATTACCGATATCGAGATTGACGGTAACAAAGCCATTCAGACCGATATGTTGATGGATGGCCTCAAACAATCCGGGCTGGCGGAAGGGCTGGTGTTCAAACGTTCCACGCTGGAACGTATCGCGCTGGAACTGGAGCGCCAGTATGTCTCGCAGGGGCGTTATGATGCCAATATTGACACCGAAGTGGTGCGCCTGCCGCGCAACCGTGTATCGCTCAGGATTCATGTGGAAGAGGGCAGTGTTGCCAATATCGAACACATCAACATTGTCGGTAATGAGGTATTCAGTGACGACGAACTGCTGAAGCAGTTTGCCCTGCAGACCACGAACTTCTGGTCCTGGTATGCCAGCGATAATAAATACAGCCGTGAGAAACTCGCCGCCGACCTGGAAACCCTGCGTTCCTGGTATCTCGACCGTGGTTACATCCGCTTTAATATTGAATCCACCCAGGTATCCGTGTCACCGGAAAAAGACGGTGTCTACATCACTATTAACGTGACCGAAGGCGATATCTACACCATTAATGATATGAAGCTGGCCGGTGATCTGGTGCTGGATGAAGAAGAATTTACCCGGCTTTATTTGCTGAAAAAGGGCGATACCTTCTCCCGCCGCCGGGTGACTAACAGCAGCGATCTGATGTCGCGCCGGTTGGGCAACGACGGTTACACCTTTGCCAAGGTGGATGGTATTCCCAAGATTAACGATGAAGATAAAACCGTCGATCTGACTTTCTATGTGGAGCCCGGTAAGCGGACTTACGTGCGCAGTATTAACTTCACCGGCAACGAAAGTACCAAAGATGAAGTGCTGCGCCGTGAAATGCTGCAGATGGAAGGCGGCTGGGCGTCGACCGAGAAAATTAATGCCGGTAAAAACCGCCTCAATCAGCTCGGTTTCTTCAAAATGGTGAATGTGGAAACGCCGGCAGTTCCGGGCACAGACGACCAGATTGACGTCAACTATAACGTCGAAGAACAACTCAGCGGCAGCCTCAACTTTAACATCGGTTATGCCGGCGGCAGCGGTATGATTCTGGGTGCCAGTATCAGCCAGAATAACTTTATGGGCTCAGGTAACCGCATGTCGCTGGGCGTGCAGAAAAACGACACGGTTCAGTCCTATAACTTTTCTTATATGAACCCGTATTACACCATTGATGGTGTCAGCCGCGGTTTTAACCTGTTCTATCGTGAGACGGATTACTCCAGCCTCAACACGGTATCGGATTATCAGACCAATACCATGGGGGGGAACGTGACCTATGGGTACCCGATTTCCCGTCGTCAGCGGCTGTCGTTCTCCGTGGGCTATCAGAATACTGAGATGTTTGAGGGCACCACAGTGCCGGCAGAGATCATCGACTTTCTCGATACCGAAGGCGATGTCTTTGATGAATATACACTGGGTCTGAACTGGCGTTATTCCAGTCTTAACCGCGGTATGTTCCCGACGGCGGGTATTGAACAGAAACTGTCTGCCGATATCACAGTGCCGGGCAGTGATCTGACCTACTACAAGCTGGGTTATACGGCTAACTACTATTTCCCGATTCACGGTGAGTGGTCGCTGCGTCTGCGTACGGATCTCGGCTACGGTAATGGCTACGGTGATCAGGAGCGTCTGCCGTTCTTCAAAAACTTCCGTTCGGGCGGTATCGGTTCGGTACGCGGTTACAGCAGCAATAGTCTGGGGCCTAAAGGGTTACCGGAATACAATGTGGTTGAAGTCGCGAAGACCGACAGCAACGGCGACGTGAAATACGAACTGGACGGACTGGGCCGGCCGGTGGTTGACGAATCTGCACCAACAGTGGTGTATGTCACCGATGCAGACGGCGCTGCTCAGCCGGTCAGCAACCCGAACCGATACAAGCCTGTCTATGAAACGGATGGTGACGGTTCCGCAGTGACGGCACCGCGGTATCTCGAAGATGAAAGAGCGCTGGGCGGCAATATGCTGGCGGAAGCCAGTTTTGAGCTGATTTTCCCGTTTCCTTTCATCGAAGACAGAAGTTCCGTACGCAGTGTGGTGTTTTTTGACGCCGGCAATGCGTTCAGCGATGAATGTTATGTTCCCAATGACAGTGATATTCCGGGGCTGACCAAACACCCATACTGTAACGAAGGTTTCGATCTTGGTGAGGTAAGGTACAGTACCGGGGTTGGTCTGACGTGGATTACTGCCATCGGGCCGCTGACATTCACTTATTCATTCCCGCTTAATGATGAGCGTGGCGATGATACCGAAGGCTTTGAGTTCTCTCTTGGCCAGGTTTTCTGATAACAATAATGTAAACAACACTATAGGAGTCTGAGGATGCGTTGGTTTTTAATGATTTTTACCGCTCTTTTTGTACAGGTAGCGGCGGCACAGGATCTCAAAATCGCTGTTGTGGACATGGAGCAGGCACTGTTCATGTCAGAAGATGCAAAAGCGTCTTATCAGGAGCTGGAAGACAGTAATCAGGACACGGTAGCCAAGCTGAAAGAGCTGGAAACCAAACTGAGTGCGATGCAGGAAAAACAGGCCAAAGACGGCGCTGTGATGAGCGAGCAGGAGCTGGCTAAGCTGAAAAGCGATTTTGACGATAAAATGAAAGATTACCAGTTTTATCAGCGTAAGCTGCAACAACTGACCCAGAATTGGAAGAGAAGTTTTTTCCAAAGTAAATTGCCTGATCTCAACAAGTTGCTTAAAGCAATCATTGATGAAGGTGGTTATGATGTGGTCTATCAGGCCGGCGCTGTCGTTTATGCGATTCCAGAGGTTGACCTGACCAAGTTGTTGCTGGAACGACTGAACGAGAAGTAAGTGGTTTCTGATACATGACCAAACAATTCACCCTGGCTGAATTGGCCAGCCATATAGGGGCTGAACTCCGTGGAGAGGGTTCCACGCAGATTTCAGGCGTTAACACACTGAAAGATGCGGGCCGCTCGGAAGTCAGCTTTCTGGCCAATGCCAGCTATCGCAGCCAGCTTGCACAGACGCAGGCCGCGGCTGTGATCGTGAACCCTGATGCCGCCGCGGATGTGTCCGGTGCGGCATTGGTTCTTGCTAACCCCTATCTTGGGTTTGCGCAGGTCACACAGCTGTTTGATAACCGGCCACCGGTCAGCCCCGGGATTCATCCCACGGCGGTGATCGCTGATACGGCCGAAATCGGCAGTAATGTCAGTATTGGTGCTCATGCTGTTGTTGGTGAGCATTGCCAGATCGGCGACGATTGCGAAATCGGTCCCGGCACGGTCATCAATGCTCACTGCGTGTTAGGCCAGGGTTGTCTGCTGAATGCGAACGTGACGCTGTGCCATGATGTGGTACTGGGGGAGCGGGTGCGGATTCAGTCCGGCGCCGTAATCGGTGGCGATGGCTTTGGCTTTGCCCCGGACAACGGACGCTGGCACCGGATTGCTCAGCTGGGTGGGGTCAGAATCGGCAGTGACGTGGAGATCGGGGTAAACACCTGTATCGACCGCGGTGCACTGGGCGATACCGTCATCGGGAATAACGTGATTCTGGATAACCTTATTCAGATTGGCCATAACGTTCAGATTGGTGACGGCACTGCCATGGCAGCCTGTACGGGCGTCGCGGGCAGTACGACGATAGGCAAACACTGCACCATTGCAGGCGCGGTCGGCATTGCCGGCCATCTGCAGTTGTGCGATGGCGTACACATTGCGGCCATGGCTCTGATCAGTAAGTCCATTACAGAACCCGGAGCCTATGCCAGCGGTACCGCACAAATGCCTATGCAGGAGTGGCGTCGCAGCGCTACCCGTTTCCGGCAACTGGATTCTATAGCCAAGCGGCTACAACAGTTAGAGAAAGGCCAAAAAGGTAAATCTTGATGTCCGCAGAAAGTATTCAGCAAATCCGTGAATTCCTGCCACACCGCTATCCGTTTTTACTGGTAGACCGTATCCAGGAGGTCGACCTCGACGCCGAAAATGGCGCCACCATCCGTGTACTGAAAAATGTCACCATCAATGAAGAATTCTTCAATGGTCATTTCCCGGGACACCCGGTTATGCCTGGTGTACTGACGCTGGAAGCCATGGCACAGGCCGCCGGTTTGCTGGGGCTGACCATGCTGGGTGATCAACGTAAGCCAACCACGCTGTATTATTTCGCCGGAGCTGATCATGTCCGCTTCAAGCGCCCGATCGAACCCGGTGATCAGGTGATTCTGGAGGCCCGTTTTCTCAGTGGACGTCGTGGCATCTGGAAATTTGATTGTCGCGCTCTGGTCGACGATAAAGTAGCATGTGCGGCTGAAATTACCTGCGCAGAGCGAGATCTGGAGCAAGCATGATTCATTCAACTGCCATTGTTGATTCATCCGCGAAGATAGGGGCCGACGTTAAAATCGGCCCGTATTCTGTTATTGGTGCGGATGTTGAAATCGGTGACGGTACTGAGGTTGGCCCCCATGTTGTGATTAACGGGCCGACCACAATAGGCAAAAACAACCGTATTTTTCAGTTCGCCAGTGTGGGTGAAGAATGCCAGGACAAAAAGTACGCCGGTGAGCCGACCACGCTGGTGATCGGTGATAATAATGTGATCCGCGAAGCCTGTACCCTGCACCGTGGTACCGTACAGGACAACGGCACAACCATTATCGGCAGCAATAATCTGTTTATGGTGAATGTACACGTCGCTCACGATTGCATCGTGGGTGATCATTGCATTCTGGCCAACGACACGAATCTGGCCGGTCATGTGAAGATCGGTGATTACGCGATTCTGGGCGGCGCGACCCAGGTACATCAGTTCTGCTCAATTGGCGCACATGCCATGTGTGGCACCGGCACTGTGGTGCTGAAGGACATCCCGGCTTATATCATGGCGCAGGGTTATCCTGCCGGCCCTCACGGTATTAACAGTGAAGGTCTGAAACGCCGGGGCTTCAGCAAAGACAGTATTCTGCGCCTGCGTAAAGCCTACAAAGTCCTGTATCGTCAGAGCCTCACTCTGGCGGAAGCGCTGGAAGAACTGGAAACGCTGGCGGCCGATAATGACGCCGTCGCACTCCTGACCGACAGCCTGAAGGCTGCAACGCGAGGCATTATCCGCTAGTGCGAATTGCAATGGTTGCCGGTGAAACCTCAGGCGATATGCTCGGGGCCGGATTGGTTAAATCGCTGAAAGAACGCTACCCCGATGCTGAATTTGAAGGCATTGGCGGCCCTTTGATGCAGGCTCATGGCTTCAACAGTTTCGTCCCCATGGAACGCTTATCTGTCATGGGGCTGGTGGAAGTGCTGGGGCGGCTGTTTGAATTACTGAAAGTGCGCCGTGATCTGATCAAACACTGGATCGCGAACCCGCCTGACGTTTTTATCGGGATTGATTCCCCGGATTTCACCCTGACACTGGAAGAAAAACTGCGCGCCGCTGGCATTAAAACCGTGCATTACGTCAGTCCTTCCGTGTGGGCATGGCGCCAGAAACGGGTATTAAAGATTGAGCGCGCCGTGGATCTGATGCTCACTCTGTTTCCGTTCGAAGCCCGGTTTTACGAACAACACGACGTACCGGTGAAATTCGTAGGCCACCATCTGGCCGATAAAATTCCTTTTGAGACCCCGATAGCACCGGCACGGGAAACACTCGGACTGGATGCTTCCGGCCCGGTCGTGTGTTTAATGCCCGGCAGCCGTGGCAGTGAAGTACAGCGCCTTGGTGAGCTCTTTCTGCGCACCGCAGAGCTGATGCGTCGCCGCCGGCCGGAGCTGCAATTTATTATCCCGGCGGCCTCTGTTGAACGCCGTAACCAGATTGAAGCCTTGCTGGCGGATTATCCGGTGAACTTACCGGTGAAAGTGGTGCTCGGGCAGTCACATACCTGCATGGCGGCAGCGGATGCCATTCTGCTGGCCTCCGGTACCGCGACGCTGGAAGCCATGCTGCTGAAAAAGCCCATGGTGGTAAGTTATATCGTCGCACCGCTGACCTATCACATACTGAAGCGTCTGGTGACTCAGGAATACCTTTCTTTGCCTAATCTGCTGGCCGGAAGGGAACTGGTACCCGAGTATATTCAGCATGAAGCCACGGCCGAGCATCTGTCTGCGGCACTTCTGGTGCGGCTGGAAGACTCTGACGCTGCGCATCAGCTGCATGAAACCTACCTGTTTATTCACCGTCAGCTGAAGCGTGACGCCGATCATGAAGCGGCGGCCGCCATCGCTGAATTAATCGGGAAAGACTGAGCATGTCCGAACCGGTTCAGACGGTTATCGAACAACAGCTGCTGGACAGCCTGATTCCCTACTGTGGCGTCGACGAGGCAGGGGCCGGCCCGTTATGCGGTGATGTGGTCGCGGCGGCCGTTATTCTCGATCCGCAGAATCCCGTTGAAGGCTTAACCGACTCGAAAAAGCTCAGCGAGAAAAAGCGTGAAAAGCTGTTTGATGAAATCCGTGAGAAAGCACTGGATTACTGTATTGCCCGCGCCAGCGTAGTCGAAATTGACGAAATTAATATTCTCAATGCCCGGATGCTGGCCATGAGCCGCGCCATTGATGGGCTGCAATTACCCTGTATGCACGCTTTAATCGATGGCAATAAAGCGCCGCAAACGCCGCTGGAAACCACCACTATCATTAAAGGGGATGCGTTAGTGGCTGCAATATCTGCGGCCTCGGTTCTGGCCAAAGTTCAGCGTGACCGGGAGATGATTATGCTTGATGAGCAATACCCGGGTTACGGATTTGCCAAACATAAAGGCTACGGTACCAAAGCGCATCTGGAAGCGTTACAGGAACTTGGCCCCTGTGCGATTCATCGCCGCAGCTATGCACCGGTAAAAGCCTTACTGAGCGATGCTGATCAGGGCTGTTAACACTGATTAAGCAGGCCCTGGTGTGATTCTCCTGAGCGGATACTGACGGCATCGCCGTTTATTCTGTTTAATACAAAAACTTCTGTGCCTGGCCGTAGGTTTTCTCGCGTAAAAACGACCTCATTTCCTCATTGCTGTCTATCTTCGCCAGTTCTTCCCATTCAATACGTTCGCCAATGCCTAACTGAATGGTGGAGTTTCTTTTTTTCAGAAATTCCGCGGGAATACGTAACGTGCGCAGCGCCGGATGGACTTTGCCCAGTACATGAAAGCTGCGGCTGTTATGGCCATGAAAGTAAACCGGAATGACCGGCACTTCGGCTTTACGGATCAGGCGGATACTGGACATCGACCACTCACGGTCAGCAATACCGGGCTGGCCTTTATACCAGGTAGACACTTCGCCGGCGGGGAACAGACCGACGCCTTCGCCGCGCTGCAGCTGAGCCAGAGATTTACGCACGCCGCCCATGCCTTTGGGGCCGGAATTTTCAAATGGATTCACGGTGATAAATAAATCAGATATAGGAGCAAAGTAGCTGAGCAGGAAGTTGGCGACTGCTTTAAATTCCGGCCGTTTGCGGCACACCAGCATCAGCAGGATAACGCCATCCAGAAAACCAAACGGGTGATTGGAGACAGTAACAAAGGGCCCTTCTGCGGGAATGGCTGCTTCCAGTGCATCGATATCGTAGTCGAGATGGATGTGCAGGGCTTTGAGCGCATCGTCGATCATATCGATGCCTTCCTGCTGCTCCAGGGTATTGTATATTTTCGTGAGCCTGGGCGCTTTCAGCAGGCGCAGTAACAGGTTAAGTTTGGCCGGGCTTAACCCGGTGGCCTGCAACAGGCCGGGACGATCGAACAGCTCCATACTCTGGCGTCTCTTGTTATCTGGGCATCCGTATTGGTTCAGGGCATCCGGACGCCGGGCTTAATGGCATAATGTCAGTTTCGACCAAGACTATATGACCGAAATGCTACAGAAATTTGATGTAATCGTAATTGGTGCCGGGGCCGCCGGTTTAATGTGTGCCGCCCGGGCGGCGAGTCGTGGGCGCAGCGTACTGGTGTTGGATCATGCCAATAAAGCGGGCAAGAAAATCCTGATGTCCGGGGGCGGACGCTGCAATTTCACCAACTACTATGTTGCACCGGATAAGTACCTGAGCCACAACCCGCATTTCTGTAAGTCAGCGCTGAAACGCTACAGCCAGTGGGATTTTATCGCACTGGTGGATGGCTACGGCATTGCTTACCACGAGAAAAAAGACGGTCAGCTGTTCTGCGATAACAAAGCCTCCGACATTCTTAATCTGTTACTCAGTGAATGTGAGCAACAGGGCGTCCACATCCGGCTCAATACCCGGGTGGCTGAGGTTCAGCCTGTTAATGATGGTTTATACCGTTATCTATTGAAGGCGGAGCCTGTTTACAAAGCTGAGGGGAGAGCAGAGGCCGGGCAGCAGGATGAAGATTATGCCCTGCAGTGTGAGTCGCTGGTGATTGCAACCGGCGGCCCGTCGATTCCGACCTTAGGCGCTACGGGTTTTGGGTACGATATCGCCCGGCAATTTGGTTTAAAGGTCTATGCACCAAGAGCCGCATTGGTGCCTTTTACCCTGACGGACCATAACAAGGTTCTGTCATCCGCGTTGTCCGGCACCTCGCTGGCGGTGGAAGTCGAATGCAATGATCAGTTATTCGCCGACGACCTGCTGTTCACCCACCGCGGCTTAAGTGGTCCGGCGATTCTGCAGATCTCCTCCTACTGGAAAGATGGTGACAGTGTCAGTATTAATCTGCTGCCCGGGCATGATATCGCGGCGGAATTGCGTCAGTTGCAACACAGCCGGCCCAAAGTCAGGCTGAAAACCTGGCTGGCAGAATTAACCACGCAGAAATTTGCTGAGCAGTGGCTGGCCGGCTTATTCCGTGATGACATCCTGTTGGCCGATTTATCCGGCGCGGATATGGATGCCTTTGCTCAGGGCCTTCATCAGTGGCAGGTTAAGCCCGCCGGCACGGAAGGCTACCGGACCGCTGAAGTCGCGCAGGGGGGAGTGGATACTGATGAAGTTTCCTCCAAAACGCTGGAGTGCAAAACCCGGCCAGGTCTGTTTTTTATCGGCGAAGTACTGGATGTGACCGGACACCTGGGGGGCTTTAATTTTCAATGGGCCTGGTCCAGCGCGGTGGCGGCTGGCGAATACGTCTGAGTGTCTCCCGTTGCCGGTTACAAAAAATTTTGCAATGGCGCGTAATCCGGTTTGGTTTCGTTAGGTTGCTGTGAGTATGACTAACCTGTCTATTGTCTGAAAAGTATCAGGCTGCTGCCTTTAATAAGAATAAAAAGAGCTAAAACAAACACTTCAGATAATTTCTGGTTTTAAAGAACGTTCAGGCTGTCGCCCTGCAGGTGGCAGGCCGGTCGCGCTCCTGATCCTTTGTCTAGACTGACTGAAAACCCCGACCGAGGTGACTTATGGTTTGGTCAGCAGAACAGGCAGTTTATAAAGCCGATTATTCACCCAGAGTCCTGTTGGTGGATGATGAGCCTAATGTGCTTAAGGCTCTCGGGCGCACGCTGCGGCAGGAGTCGGTGCAGATTCTGACAGCGCCTTCCGGCGAAGAAGCATTAACCATGATGCGTGAACAGCCGGTGGATCTGCTGATCAGTGACATGCGTATGCCCGGTATGAGCGGCGCTGAATTACTGGCCCAGGCGGCACAGGAATGGCCGGCCACCCGCCGCGTGTTACTCACCGGTTATGCGGATCTGGAGTCCACCATTCAGGCCGTCAACAGCGGTAAGATTGCCAGTTATCTGAACAAGCCCTGGGATGACCTGGAACTGCGCCGGGTGGTGGGTGAACTCCTGCAGGCGCGTTTTCTGGAGCTGGAAAATGAACAGCTGACCGCCGAGCTGGCGGAAAAGAATGACGCGCTGGAATCATTAAACGCCGGTCTGGAAGCCAAAGTACGGCGGCGTACCGAAGAGCTGCGTTACAGCTACGAGCACATGGTGACGCTGGTTTCCAGTCTGACCGCCCAGCGCGAGGCTCCGGACTCACGTGCCGCCCTGCTGGACGCTTTGATGGTTCAGGAAATCGCCGCACGGTTAAAGATGAATATGGACGATACTGACGCACTGCGTAAAGCGGTGATGCTGTCCGGGCTCGGGCGGCTGGGGTTCACCGATGCCATGCTCAGCAAACCTTACTGCGATTATGACGATAGCGAGTTGCAGAAATTCCGCCAATGGCCGCTGTTAGCCGAAGCCGCCCTGTTTGGCGTGCCGGCGCTGCGTTGTGCCAGTACCTATATCCGCCATCAGTTTGAGCGCTATGACGGTTCCGGCTTTCCAGATGGACTCACCGCTGACAATATTCCGTTAGGCAGCCGTATTCTGGCCGTGGTACGCGACTACAGCGACTGGCTTAATGGCCGCGTCAATGGCGTGAAAGCGAATCTGTTGCAGGCCCGCCGCGAAATCGAAGCGCTGGTGGGCAAACGCTACGATCCGGAAGTCGTCGACGCTTTTATTGAAGTATCACGCCGTTACCAGCACAGTCAGCCGGAAAACAACGAGCGCTGTATCAGCAGTGCTGATCTGCACACTGGCATGGTGCTGTCGCGGGATCTGTTCAGTACCCGCGGTATGGTGCTGCTGAAAAAGCATCACGTGGTCGACGACGATATCATCAGCAAAATGCAGCACCTGGAACAACTGATGGACGAGTTGCTGGAGATTTACGTATACCGGCAGGACGCAGCCCCTCAGGACACGGGAGGTGAGCAATGAAAGGTGTCGTGTTTGATATGTTACGCGATATGGTCGAAGCCTCCTGGGGCCTGGAAGGCTGGAATGCTGTGCTGGAAGAAGCCGGCTCCGAAGGCTTGTATATATCCACTCAGACCTATCCGGATGAGGAGCTGCAGGCGCTGGTGGAAGTAGCGGTTAAAGTCACTGATCAGGATGCGGCAACCCTGGTATTCAGTTTTGGCGAATTCATGGCGGGAGAATTCTATCAGCGTTTTCCCGGGGTTTTCGATGCCGCCGACAACCTGCTGGATTTCCTTTACTCCGTTGATCAGATTGTGCACCTGGAAGTCCGTAAACTGTACCCTGATGCACAACTGCCGGAGTTCACTTATAACCGCGAAAATGCGGATGAAATGACCATGCATTACCGCTCCCCGCGCAAGCTGTGCTGGCTGGCTGAAGGCCTGATCAGCGGCAGCGCCAGACACTATGGCTCTTTTATCGAGATGCATCATTCCCCTTGTATGCATGATGGCGCAGACCATTGCAGTATCCGTATCCGGGTGGTGGAGTGAGTCATGACGGAAGCGGAATTTCACAAAGCCTATCTGCGTGAAAAAGAGCTGCGTAAACAGGCAGAGCAGCTGCTGGAAGACCGCTCGCGCGAACTGTATCGCTCCAATGCACAGCTGACCGAGGCCAACCAGGCACTGCATGAGCAGCAGCGGGCCATGGTGCAGTCAGAAAAAATGGCGTCGCTGGGGGTGCTGGCGGCCGGTGTCGCTCATGAAATCAATAATCCGCTGGGCTTTATTTACAGTAATTTCTCCAGTCTGGTGGAAGGCCTGCAGGACATTCAGCGTTTTCTGAATCAGGCAGATCAGATGATTGCCTCCGGACAGACCGTGGAGCAGATCCGGAACAGCTGGCGTGAAGGCCTGATGATTTATGATATTGCCTACCTGCTAAGTGATTATCAGAATCTGGCGGTTGAAACGGTAGAAGGCCTGGAGCGGGTGAAGCAGATTGTGTCTGATCTGAAGTCATTTACCCGCCAGGATGATGGCAATAAGGTGCCGGTCGACGTCAATGAATGTCTGCGTGCAGCGCTGAATATTCTCAATAACCAGACCAAATATCACTCACAGATCGAAGTGGAATACGGCGAACTGCCGGTTATTCAGGGTTACTTCGGCAAGCTGAATCAGGTATTCGTCAATCTGATTGCCAATGCAGACCAGGCAGTGGAAGAAAATGGCCTGATCCGGGTGAGCAGCCGCCTGAACGGACAATGGATTGAAGTCAGTATCGCTGACAATGGCCACGGGATTTCTGAAGAACATAAAAAGTACCTGTTCACCCCGTTTTTCACCACTAAACCGGTCGGCGAGGGGACCGGACTGGGATTGTCGATTTCCCACAATTCAGTGGAAGAACACGGGGGTGAAATACGGGTGGAGAGTGAAGTAGGCAGCGGTACCACCTTTACCGTACGCCTGCCGGCCGGGTCCGCACCGGCACCCTCTGATTAAGCGGCAACCCCGTCAGAAAGGCTTTGACCGCGGGCTTCGCGGCGCCTTCTGAGCGTCTTATCAGCGCCACTGATGATATTCATCATCAAAATGTCAGATATACAGCTTATTGATTTCAATTATGGGGGCTAAGTTAATACTATTCCCCTGCAATTCACGTTAAGCCCGCGGCCATTGAGACTGACAGGGCAACGTCACCCACCCAAACACTGAAGGATTGACTCATGTCATACCAAGACGAAATCAAAGCTGCAGCGGCAGTACTCGATAAGGCGGATTCTTCCTGGGCTGCCATTCAGGCTGAATCTGTTGCGCGTATGCGTCTGCAGAACAAATTCAAAACCGGTCTGGACATCGCAAAATACACCGCGGGCATCATGCGTCGCGACATGGCTGAGTTCGACAAAGACAAAACCAAATACACCCAGTCTCTGGGTTGCTGGCACGGTTTCATTGGTCAGCAGAAGCTGATCTCTATCAAAAAGCACTTCGGTACTACCGAACGTAAATACCTGTACCTGTCCGGCTGGATGGTAGCTGCCCTGCGTTCTGACTTCGGTCCTCTGCCTGACCAGTCTATGCACGAAAAAACAGCAGTTGCCGGTCTGGTAGAAGAACTGTACACCTTCCTGCGTCAGGCTGATGCACGTGAACTGGGTGGTCTGTTCCGTGAACTGGATGCCGCTAAAGCCGCTGGCGACGCTGCGAAAGAAAAAGAAATCGAAGCGAAAATCGACAACTACGAAACTCACGTAGTGCCGATCATTGCTGACATCGATGCTGGTTTCGGTAACGCTGAAGCGACTTACCTGATGGCCAAGCAAATGATTGAAGCCGGTGCCTGCTGCCTGCAGATCGAAAACCAGGTTGCTGACGAGAAGCAATGTGGTCACCAGGACGGTAAAGTAACCGTACCTCACGCTGACTTCCACGCGAAACTACGCGCTCTGCGTTACGCCTTCCTGGAACTGGGTGTGGATGACGGTGTTATCGTTGCCCGTACTGACTCCGAAGGTGCCGGCCTGACCAAAGAAATCGCCGTGGTTCGTGAAAAAGGCGACCAGGGTGATATTTACAACTCATTCCTCGACGTTGAAGAAGTTAACGTTGAAGACGTTAAGAACGGTGACGTACTGCTGAACCGTGACGGCAAACTGGTTCGTCCTAAGCGTCTGGCTTCTGGTCTGTACCAGTTCCGTCAGGGCACTGGTCAGGAACGTTGTGTCTTCGACTGTATCGAAGCGATCAACGCTGGTGCTGACCTGCTGTGGATTGAAACAGCTATCCCGACCGTTCACGAAATTAAAGCTATGATGGACGGCGTACGTAAAGTACACCCGGATGCGAAACTGGTTTACAACAACTCGCCTTCCTTCAACTGGACGCTGAGCTTCCGTCAGCAAGTGTTCGATAACTGGGAAAAAGAAGGCAAAGACGTTTCTGCATACGACCGCTCTAAACTGATGTCTGCTGATTACGACGGTTCTGAACTGTGTAAAGAAGCTGACAAACGTATCCAGAGCTTCCAGGCAGATGCTTCCCGTGAAGCGAACATCTTCCACCACCTGATCACTCTGCCGACTTACCACACTGCTGCGCTGTCTACTGACAACCTGGCGAAAGAGTACTTCGGTGATGCAGCAATGCTGGGTTATGTTGAAGGCGTTCAGCGTAAAGAAATCCGTCAGGGTATCGCATGCGTTAAACACCAGAACATGGCTGGTTCCGATATGGGCGATGACCACAAAGAATACTTTGCTGGTGAAGCGGCCCTGAAAGCCGGTGGTGCCAAGAACACTTCTAACCAGTTCAACGACGTATAAGTTGAGTTGATTAGCGGTTCTTAAGAGAGGCGGCCTTTATGGCCGCCTTTTTTATATCTGTCACTAAGACCAGTAATGCATTCAGACCAGCAATGCTTTGTGGATCACAAAGCCAGAAATAGGGCCGGTTGCTGCTGAAGCGGCTCCGAAAACCGGTGGTGCTATGGCCGGAAGACTGCGTCCTGCGTTTCCGGCATTTCCGCCATCCATGGCGGTCAACACTTCTGACCAGTTCAACGACGTATAAGTTGAGTTGATCAGCGGTTCTTAAGAGAGGCGGCCTTTATGGCCGCCTTTTTTGTATCTGCCACTAAGACCAGTAATGCATTCAGACCAGCAATGCTTTGTGGATCACAAAGCCAGAAAGGATGAACCTGCAGGACGCTTTGTTATGACCGAAATCTGACAGGAAAGATGCGGTAATACTTTGCTTATTGGAATAAATCAGTGAATTAAGCAATGGCATACGGCGTCAAAGTCAATGCTTTTGCAAGCTCTGTAGTTATCAACCAGTGTTATGTTTTTTTTCAATCAGCGCTTTCTGTTAAGCAAGGGGGGAATGACGTAATATGTGCAAGGTTTAAACAGACACCCGGACCATGACGTCGTTCTTATCAGTATCAGGGAGTTAGCATGTCGTTTCATGAACCACTGCACCGGCGTAAGGTCCTTAAAGTCCTGTTGCTGATCACGGCAGTCAGTGGTGTGATTTTCTTTATCCTGAATTTTCAGCGGGGATTGTATCCGCTGGCGTTCACTGAGCTGGCAGCTTCAGCTTATTCTCTCGCCTGTTATCGCAGTGTTTCCGTGACCAGTAACCTGAAAGCCTGGACGCTGGCCTATCTGATTCCTTTTCTGACCGTTATGATGTTCGCGCTGGCGCAGCCGCGGGCTTCGGACACCGTATTCGTCTGGGTTCTGTTAATTCCACAGATTACCTACCTGCTGGTGGGGGTGTCGCTGGGATTTGCCATTACCGCGTTTTATCTCGCCATTGCACTGATTATTTTTATCTACCGTTATCTGGGGGGCGATACCACCCAGCCGGTGAGTATTGCCAATGTGGTGCTTTGTACGCTGGCGGTGTGGAGTTTTGCCCACCTTTATGAGCAGGGCAGAGCGCGTTACAACCGCCGCCTGTTGCAGATCGCCGAACGCGACCCGCTGACCGGATTATTGAACCGTATGCGGCTGGCAGAAATTGTCGAAACGGAAATCCGTAATTCGGCGGCACGGGGCCAGTCGGTGGCTTTTATTCTGCTCGATCTTGATCATTTTAAGCAGATTAACGATGCCTACGGTCACCCGGCCGGCGATAATGCCCTGATTTATGTGACCGAGAAACTGCAGTCTGTTATCCGCAAAACCGATTATATTTTCCGTGTCGGCGGCGAGGAATTCTGCATTTTACTGCCGGGGGCTGATCGTCTTTCCGGCAGCGATGTGGCTGAGAATGCGCGCCGGGCACTGGAAGGCAATGGCTTTTTTGTCGACGGTGAGGCGGTTCCCTTTACTGCCAGCTTTGGGGTGGCGGTCAGTGGCTGTGACGGCAGTAACCTGATCGATCTGTATCATGCTGCGGATCAGCGCATGTATGCGGCCAAATATGCCGGCCGTAACCGGGTTGTCTTTGATGATGTTGAGGTGACAGAAACGCCGGTGTTCTGATGCCGCTTAGTCAATAATCGTCAGACCTATTATTTCTTTAAAGTTGATAAATAATATTCAGGTCCGGGTATTCAATACTTTTAATAACAAACTTCCGACTGAAGTCTCATCATATAAGCACTTCCCGGTTTGCGGGTACTTACTTAGGGCCTGTTGATACATTCAGCCGGGTCACGCCCTGTCTGCCTTATGCTGCATTAAGTGCATGGATGAAAACGCGCTGAACAGGATGTTCGCTCTGAATCTGTACGGCCTTTTGATATTTACTTCGAAGCTTTGATTCAGTTGGCTCGTCGGGGCTGAACCAACGCCGGGGCGGCACTTTTCGGCGCCTGTTACATTTCTGAAATACTCTGGTGCACTCGTATCAGAGTACCGCTTTGTTTTGGTGCGTTAAAATCGCGTTCGGGTTATGGTTCACCGTTCATCAGTGAATACACTGGTTGGAAAAGGCCATGATGACGGGATTTTTACAAAATTTGGATTTTCCTGACCAATTGGCCAAGTTATTGCTAAAAGCTTGTGACGCATGTTCTAAAAGCCTGCTTGCAGGTAATCAGAAAACAAACGGAGAGAGTTATGATGAAGAAAACAACTTCCTGGAAAAGCTTGCTGGCCTCAGCAGCGCTGGTTCTGGGACTGGGTACTGCGGCATCGGCATCGTTTGCTGAAGACGATCCAACCAAAGTAGGTTTTGTTTATATTGGTCCGGTTGGCGATTATGGCTGGACTTATGAGCATGACCGCGCCCGTCTGGAAGTGGAGAAATACTTCGGAGATGAAGTGGAAACCACTTATGTAGAAAAAGTACCTGAAGGCGCTGATGCTGAGCGTGTTATCCGTCAGCTGGCACAGAGTGGTAACGACATTATTTTCACCACCTCATTCGGTTACATGAACCCGACGGCTAAGGTGGCCAAGCGTTTCCCTAACGTGATCTTCGAACACGCAACCGGTTATAAGCGCAGTAAAAACCTCTCCACTTACGTTCTGCGTACCTATGAAGGCCGTTACGTATCCGGTGTGGCTGCGGGTATGATGACCAAAACCAACACCATTGGTTACATTGCCTCTTTCCCGATTCCGGAAGTTATCCGTGATATCGATGCGGTCTATATGGCGGCAAAATCGGTGAACCCGGATGTGAAAATCAAAATCATGTGGGTGAGCACCTGGTATGATCCGGTGAAAGAAAGCGAAGCTGCCAATGCGCTGATCGACCAGGGCGTTGACGTGCTGATCCAGCACACTGACTCTCCGGCACCTCTGATGGCGGCTGAAAAACGTGGCGTGAAAGGCATTGGCCAGGCGTCTGATATGAGCAAATTCGCGCCGGAAGCTCACATGTTCTCTATCCGTGATGACTGGTCTCCGCACTACATTGACGTGATTAAGCAGGTGAAAGCTGGTACCTGGAAACCACAGGATTTCTGGGGTGGCTTCCAGGAAGACATGCTGACTGTTGCGTCTGTTAACGACAATCTGCCGGCTGATGTAAAAGCCAAAATCAAAGAAGTTGAAGCCAAGATCAAATCCGGTGAATTCCATCCGTTCACAGGTCCGATCAAGGACAACAAAGGAAACGTAGTGGTACCGGAAGGTCATACTCTGACAGACGAAGAGCTGGCGGGTGTGAACTGGTATGTTGAAGGCATTGACGCTACTATTCCGAAATAAACAACAGTTACCCGTATAAGGGTCTGATCACTGATTAATCAGACCCGGGTAATCGTTTGATGGGGCGGCGTAAGCCGCTCCATCTGCATGGAAGCCAGACCATAAGAGCCAGCGCCAGTGAGCGCAGGAAGCCAACTCTTGGTAAGAGTGAATACCCTCTTGGTAAGAGCAAATACCGGGACTTCTTCTTTCATTCATTGCGCAGAAAGAAGACGCTCCTGACCAATCCGCGGTTAAACATGGATTTGCAGGAGTGATTCATTCATTGAATGCCTGAACTCAGGCGTTAAATCTTATGTAAGGTGTCATGTATGACAACGATTCCTGTTATCGATATATCCCCACTGAGCAGCCCTGACCGTAAAGACTGGGCGCCTGTCATCAAAGAAATTGACCATGCCTGCCGTGAAATCGGTTTTCTGGCCATTACCGGGCACGGTATTTCGCAACAACAGATCGACAGTATGTTTAAGCTGTCGGAGCGCTTTTTCGCCCAGCCTCTGGACGAGAAGCAGAAAATTGAGATGGCCAACAGTAATAACCACCGTGGCTGGGGCAGTCATGGTGCCGAGCAACTTGATCCAACCAACCCGACGGACTGGAAAGAAACGTTCGACATGGCCCTGGATATTCATCCGGATCATCCCATTGTCGGTGAATTCCCGGCCCTGTATGGCCCCAACCAATACGGCGACCTGCCGGGCTTCCAGCAGCAGATGAATCAGCACTACACGCTGCTGATGAGTGTGGCTTACCGTATGTTATCTGCCATGGCACTGGCGCTGGGCGAAGATGAAGATTTCTTTAACAGCAAATTCACCACAGAACATATGTCCGTGCTGCGCATGATCCATTATCCGCCGCGTCCTGAAGGCAAGCCGGTACCGGACGATGCCATGGCCGCCGGTGCACACACCGATTACGGCTGCATCACATTGCTGGCCCAGGATAATACCGGCGGTCTGGAAGTACTGACTAAAGACGACCGTTGGATCAGTGCACCGCCGGTGGAAGGCGCACTGGTGGTGAACATTGGTGACCTGATGCAGCGCTGGACCAATGATGCCTATCGCTCAACCCTGCACCGTGTGCGTAATCTGGCGCCCGGTAAACACAGATATTCCATTCCGTTCTTTGTTGAAACCCGTTACGACACGCTGGTGGAAACCATTCCATCCTGTATTACAGCGGATAATCCCAAGAAGTATGATGCGGTCACCCAGGGTAACTGGCTGATCGAACGCTTTGAAGCGACTTATGCTTACCGTCAGCAAAAAACGGCCTGAAACTGAATAAAGCGGCACAGGAGGTGCCGCTTTGCTTTGGAGAAACTATGACGAATCAATTTAATATTGCAGTGTCTGCAGCGGATGCCGTGGCTGATACGGAATTTTTAACGGCGCTGCCCAAAGCCGAACTGCACCTGCATCTGGAAGGGTCTCTGGAACCGGAACTGATGTTTAAACTGGCGGAACGCAATCAGATTGAATTGCCTTATGCCAGTGTGGAAGAAATCAAAAAAGCGTACGACTTTACTAATCTGCAGTCTTTTCTGGATATTTATTACCAGTGTGCCGGTGTATTAATTCACGAACAGGATTTTTACGATCTTACCTGGGCCTATCTGCAGCAATGTCACGCGGAAGGTGTGGTGCATGTCGAGCCATTCTTTGATCCGCAGACGCACACAGAGCGCGGCATTGATATTGGTGTGGTCATTAAGGGGATTACCCGGGCATTAAAAGATGGTGAACAGAAACTGGGCATCAGCTATGGACTGATTCTGTGTTTTTTACGGCATTTACCAGAAGATGAAGCCTTTGCCACCCTGAATCAGGCTGAGCCCTATATGGAACATTTTATCGGTGTTGGCCTGGACTCCTCTGAAGTTGGCAACCCGCCGGAAAAATTTTCAGAAGTATTTGCCGAAGCCAGACGTATGGGCTTAAAGCGGGTGGCCCATGCCGGTGAAGAAGGTCCGGTATCCTACATCGAAGGTGCCCTGGATTATCTGGATGTGCAGCGTATTGACCACGGTGTGCGCTGTACCGACAGTGAAACCATGATGAACCGGCTGGCTGCCGCCAATATGCCACTGACGGTTTGCCCGTTATCGAATACACGACTGAAAGTGTATGAACATATGAGCCAGCATCCGATTCTTAAACTGCTTGAGCGCGGACTCTGTGTCACCGTTAATGCCGATGATCCGGCCTTTTTTGGTGGCTATCTGTTAGCGAACTATCAGTCACTGGCGGATAACCTGGGGATGACCCGTCAGCAGGCCGCACATCTGGCAGCCAATAGTCTGAACGCCAGTTTTGTTGGTGATGAACAGAAAGCGGTGTGGATGGAAAAACTCGCAGTCGTGTGTGCGGGCTGAAATCTGACAGCGTGAGCGCACCAGCGGGAAATCGTTAAGAAATAAAAAACGCGCCGGGTCTGTTCAGACTCAGGCGCGTTTTTTATGGGTTTTATCTTTGATTCAGATGGCTTTTTACAAATCCTGAGTCAGATAAACCAGCATATCCGCCATCAACTGATTGGCATTGGCGGCGTACAGATCAACGCCTTTTTTAATGGTGTCGTAATCCTGAATACCTTCTGCCTTGCCGGAGTCAGCCAGGTAGGTATCGATCAAAAACAGAATATCCCGGGCGGTCATTTCCGGATGGCATTGAGTCCCCATGATGTTTTTACCGATCTGGTACATCTGGTTTTTACAGGCCGCGGAAGAGGCTAACAGGGTGGCGCCGGGTGGCAGATCAAACATATCAAAATGCCATTCCATAATCGGGAAGGATGGCGGAATATGAAAGACGTCTGCGTCCTGATTTTCTGCCGTCAGTTCAAACCAGCCGATTTCCGGTTGTGGACTTTTACGGATCTCTGCCCCCAGACAAGAGGCAATCAGCTGACCGCCGAGGCACAGGCCCAACACTTTCTTATCTGCTTCGATGGCGGAGCGGATAAAGGCTTTCTCATTGATTAACCAAGGGTACTTGTCTTCTTCGTAAGCGCCCATGGGGCCGCCACAGATAACCAGCAGATCAAAACTTTCCGGCGCCGGAAATTCGTGCTCAGGCTGGAAAAGATACACATGCTGAACGTCTGCGTTGCGCTGCGCCAGCCAGGTTTCAACATAACCGGCGTCTTCGTAGTCTGTGTGTTGCAGGATAATTGCTTTCATAATGCTCTGGCTTTTGTGCTGTCTGATTGCTCAGGACCCGGGTTCTTCATGATTGTAGATTAAAGGCAGGCTAACGCGGACCCTTGATGAAGGGTATATCTATTTAGGGGTATGTGCTTGTCAGGGTCGGTACTTGTTCAGGGTGCAGCTGCTTGTTTCTGAGTAGATGTTTGCCGCAGGCATCAGGACCAGGCCTGATAAGTCAGAACGGCGGAAATTTAAGGAATCCGATGTTGAGCAGCGGATTTCTGTAGCATCCGCCGGTCAGGTGCTATAAATAGCAGAACTGTTCGTTTTATATCTCAGTCAGGTAAATATGGCCTTCGATATCACTACTGCCATCAATATTATGAGTCTGTCCGCTGTGGCCGTTTTCGCCGTTTCCGGTGCGCTGAATGCTGCCCGGCAGCGCATGGATATTCTCGGTTTTATGCTGATCGGAACGGTGACAGGTCTTGGCGGCGGAACGTTGCGCGATCTGGTGCTGGGGCATCTGCCGGTGTTCTGGGTACGTGAGCCAATCTGGATCAGTATCTGTTTGATTGCCTCGGCGGTAACCTATTTCGTAACCCCCATGCTGGCTTCGCTGTCGCGGGCCCTGGTATGGATGGATGCGGTGGGGTTGGCGTTGTTTGCGGTGGCCGGTACAGAGGTGGCGCTTAAATTTGGTGCTACACCACTGATTGCGGTTTGCATGGGCGTCATGACGGCGTCATTTGGTGGTATTGCCCGTGATGTTCTGTGCCGCAGCAGTCTGACTCTGATGAATGAAGAACTCTACATTACCACCGCGCTGGCCGGGTCGGTGGTGTATCTGATTCTGCACGAACTGGGTCTGGCAGCCAACGTCGATCTGATCGGTGGCTTCTGTACGGCGTTTATCCTGCGGGCACTGGCGATTAAATTCAAAATTAAACTGCCGAATATGTACAAATAAGAACAACGCGGCTGTGCAGGTCCGCCGCGTTGTCTTTTTCTCTTATATTACCCACTGCGCGCTGGCCGCAACGCTTTAAAGCCATAGTTAAAGGCGGTTATTTCCCGCCTTTAAGGACGTGGTTAATGCGCGCCTGGGTTTCCGGGGTATCCAGCAGTTCAGCGAACAGCCGCATTTCTTCTTCCACGGCTTTGTGTACGCGTGCTTCGTGGCCTTCGGCTTTACCCAGCTTTTTGATCGAACGGATCGAGCCCTGGGAGTTTTTCAGCAGATCACGGGCGGTGGCCATGGCGGTTTCCAGAGCTTTGCCGTCCTCTGTCATGGCGGTCAGCAGGCCCCAGTTTTCAGCTTCTTCGGCGGTAAAGAAACGGCCGGTATAGAGCAGCTCATTCGCTCGTTTGGGGCCGATAGCTTCAGCCAGCAGGACTGAGCAGGCGCCTTCAGAGGTCACCCCGATTTTGGCGAATGGCAGGCTGTAGCGGATGCTTTTGCCGGCGTAGGCAATATCAGCGTGCAGCAGCATGTTGGCACCAATACCGATGGCGACGCCTTCCTGAGCGATAATCAGAGGTTTGCTCAGTTGGGCAAAGGCATCAAAAATACCGCCGACCCGTTTTTTCAGCTCACTGATATCGCTGGGGGGCAGCAGGTCCGACAGATCGTTACCGGCGGTGAAGCGACCCTCTGCGCCGGTCATAACCACCACGCTGACATCATCATTTTTATCACTGCTGTACAGCGCATCAATAATGTCATCATAGGTCTGGATGCGGATGGCATTCAGGACCTTGGGACGGTTAATGGTAATGACTGCGATGCCGTCTTCGACGTTATAGGTAATATCCTGATACATGGGTGGTGTCTCTCTGATATCTGACTGAAAGCTGTGGAGCCGGATAATGGCAAACCCAGAGCAACAGAGCAATGATCAAAGCTCACAAGTCAGTGCCTGATCCGGTCATCACCGTGTCAGGCCCTGGTGCTCAGTCCGGATTCACAAACCGGGGCACCAGCATCAGGCCAATGCCCAAAGCGATCAGCACTGGCACTGAGCTGACAAAGTAGGGATAGACGATCAGTCCGATACCGGTATAGAAGGCGATTTTGTGCTTCTGGCGCTTGCCATAGACCAGATAGCCCATGCCAATAGAGCTGAACAACAGGCCGGTAAACAGCAGGGCAGAGGTATCATTCATCGCGTTGGGCATCCTCGGGCAATTCCAGTTCATCGGCATCCAGCGACGAGTAATGTGCCAGTAAGGCCGCCAGTGTGTTGGTGGCCGGACCGCTCAGATCACCGTGGGCCTTCACCAGATAGAGGTCGGCATACCGGGCGGCTTCCACTTCCATCGGTAACTGACACAGATCGCCGCTGGCCAGTTCGCGGTGAATAATATGTTCAGGCACCCAGGCGTACGCCAGACCGCGGAGGATAATATTCAGGCTGGTACTGAAGTGGGCCACCGTCCAGCGCTGGTGGGCCCCCAGCCAGCCGGAATCTTCGCGCGCTTTTTTGCTGGAATCGCGCAGTACCACCTGGCGATGCTGGGTGAGATCGTCATAGGTGACACCGCGGCCAAGATGCTGCAGCGGATGATCCGGGCTGGATACCGGAATAAATTTGGCCCGGAAGATGTGCTCGCCGCTGTAGCCGGCGGGGACTTTGGGGGTAACCAGCAGGTCAATCATGCCTTCTGCCAGCATTTCGTTGCCGCCACTGAGCACAAACTCTTCCAGCTCCACGCGGGTATTGGGGTACTGCAGTGAAAACTGCTGCAGTACACAGAACAGCTGCTCGTAAGGAAACACCATATCCAGCGCCAGATGCACCAGCGGCTCCACACCGCTGCTCAGCGAGTCGGCGACTTTGTCCAGGTTTTCGGCCTGATCCAGCAACTGATCCGCGCGCTGCAGCAGAATCTTGCCGTGATCCGTCAATACTGCCTTACGGCCCTCGACTTCCAGCAGCTGCACACCCAGCTGTTCCTGCAGTTTGTGCACGCCATAACTGATGGTGGACTGGCTTTTATGAATGGCATCCGCTGCCTGTGCATATCCGCCGTGCTCGACCACGGCCTTAAACATGCGCCACTGTTCCAGAGTTGTTTTCATAGTCACCTCAGTCGGTTCGTAAAAATCGAAGACTCATCGCGAAATTATGCGCTTTTATATCGACGTTAGCGAATTAAAATAGTTGCATCTGACGATACCCATCAACCACTGGAGATGTTTTATGAATGCTTTTGACGCCATGACCGGCCGTACCTCAGTTAACTTCTTTGATACGACCCGGCCCGTATCCACGGACGAAGTGCTGGATATTCTGACTTATGCTCAGGAAGCTCCCACGGCGTTTAACATTCAGCACACCCGTTATCTGGTGGTGACAGATCCTGACGCCAAAGAAACCCTGAAAGAGATCGCTTTTGGTCAGCAAAAGGTCGCGGATGCGCCCGTGGTGGTTCTGGTGCTGGCCGATAATGACGGACACAAGAAAATGCCGGAAATTGCTCAGCGCGGTGTGGATGCCGGTGTCTACCCGCAGCAGGCCGGTGATTATATGGTCAATGCGGTGAACGGCAGCTACGCCGGTGATGCACAGAAGTGTCATGACGAAGCCCTGCGCTCAGCATCAATGGCGACCATGAATCTGATGACTGCGGCAACCGCGAAAGGTCTGGCCACCGGCCCTATGATCGGGTTTGATGCCGCACGTCTGAAACAGACATTCAACATTGGCGATCAGTACGATGTCGCCATGATGGTAACTCTGGGCTATGCCCGTGAAGGTAACTGGGCGCGTAAGCCCCGTCTGAGTGCCGGTGAAGTAACGGTTCTGGATGCGCGTCCGGGCCAGGCTCACAGCTTCAGCTGAGCCTGTCAGTCAGCCGTCTGATGGGCGGCGGACAAACAGGCGATACACGGCCTGCCAGCGATTGACCAGCAGGGCACTGAAAATCAGTGAACAGCCGGCCATCTGTGGCAGGCTCAGGTGTTCGCCGAACCAGAGGAAGGCGAGCAGTGTGGTCCAGACGGGTTCCAGAATCATAATGACTGCCGCATGGCTGGGAGACGTCAACCCCTGGGCATAGGTCTGCAGCAGAAAGCGTACGGCGGTACCCAGTGTCAGACTCAGGCCGAGCCACAGCCACATCGTTGGGGTGAAAGCCTGCGGCCAGTCTTCACTGAAGGCCGATAATGACAGACACAGCAGGCCGACCACCAACAACTGAACAGCGCTCAGCGCCAGTGCCGGAATACGTGCCGCGGCACGGCCATTCAGGATAAAGGTAAGAGACAGCAGCAGGGCTGCCGCCAGAAACAGCAGTTGTCCCGGGTCCGGGGAAAAACCGTGCTGCAATGACAGTAAGGCCAGTCCGGCGACCGCCAGGGGCAGGGCAATCCAGAATACCCGTGGCGGTGCTTCACGGAACAAAATCAGGCTGAGCAGGGGCACCAGCACGACCGCCAGACTGGTGATAAACGCGCCTTCGGCGAGGCTGTGGGCGTGAAACAGACCGAGTATCCAGAATGACATGGCCGCGCCAAAGACCAGGCCTACGGTGGCCGATACGCGCCATTGAGAGAGTGTCAGACGAAACAGTGCACGATGCCCGGGGATGACCAGAATCAGACCCGCCAACAGAAACCGGCTGCCAAGAAATAACAGCGGCGGGAATTCATTCAGCGCCTGTTTGGAGAACAGCCAGCCCAGAGCCGCCAGCAGCGTCACGCCAACCAGCAGCAGGTCGGCTTTCACTGAATGGCCCGCAGGCTGAGGGTCAGGGACCGGGTGATGAATGATGCGGGAAGAAGAGGGCACAGACGTTCCGTACAGAAAATGAGTGCGGAGTATTTCACAGAGCCGGCGCGGAGTCTTGTCTGTGGCGGTATCACTGCCGGAACAGAACCTTGCACGGCAGCTACGGGTCGTAAGTACGGCAGATACAGAGTGAGCGGAGCAGATTATGATAACCTTACGGGCGGCCTGTGACCGGGGACGGGCAGATTTTGGTTGGTTGCGCAGTGCGCATACCTTTTCTTTCGGCGAGTATTACGACCCGCACTACACGGGTTTTTCAGTACTGCGGGTCATAAACGATGACCGCGTTGCGCCGGGGACCGGGTTTTCCACCCATGGCCACCGCAATATGGAAATCATCAGCTATGTGCTGGAAGGGCAGATTGCCCATAAAGATTCCACCGGACAGGAAGCGATTTTGCCGGCCGGTGAATTTCAGCTGATGTCCGCCGGGCGTGGCATCCGCCACAGTGAATACAACCCGTCAGAGACTGAGCCCCTGCATTTTCTGCAGATCTGGATTGAGCCGGATGAAACCGCAACCGAACCCGGATACCAGCAAACTTCGTTCGCTTATAAACAACCTGTGCAGCCGGTGGTTACGGCTGATGGTCGTGACGGCACGCTGAAAATAAGGCAGGATGCGGCGCTGAATCATGTGCGGCTGACGGCAGAAACCGTACAGCACCCGCTGGATCCCGAGCGCCGCTATTATCTGCATGTTATCCGTGGCCCGCTGCTGCTTAATATTGATCCATCGGTGGCAGAAGATGCCTCTCATCTGGTGCTGGAAGAGGGCGACGGGGTCGCAGTGGATTGTGAAACTCAGCTGACGCTGATGGCTGAACATCAGGCGGAAGCACTGTTGTTCGATTTACCGGGCGCCGTCCGTTGACGCACCGTTTGTATATTTTTCATTAAGGGCAGTTGTGGATCTTACGTTTATTCTGATCACCGTCGTGGGCGTGCTGATCACAGGTATCTCCAAATCGGGTTTTGGTGGTGGTATCGGCGTGGTGGCGGTCCCCATGATGGCGCCCTTCATCGGTGGTGAAAAAGCCATCGGGATTCTGCTGCCGATTCTTCTGCTGATGGATGTTCTGACCATCCGCATTTACCGGCATTACTTCAGCTGGCGTCTGCTGAAACCGGTGGTGCCGGGCATTGTGATTGGCATTTTTGCTGGTGCTGCACTGCTGGATGTGGTGGATGAGCGTGGCGTGCAGGCGATTATCGGACTGATGGGCATCTGGGTGCTGGCGCAGCGTCGCTGGCCGGTTCTGGGCGGCGCCGGGAAGCAGCCTGACGCGGCCAGTGGCCCGCTCAAAGCCCACTTTCTGGGGGCGCTGGGCGGTGTCGGCAGTGTGCTGGCCCATGCCGGTGCCGCGCCTATGCAGGCTTACTACCTGACGCAGAAAATAAGCAAGGACTATTACCTGGGCCAGATGGCCGTGGCGTTCGGTGTGATGAACGCCATCAAGCTGATTCCTTACGGATATCTGGGGCTGCTCAACCCGGAAATCGGCACTCTGACGCTGCTGCTGATCCCGCTGGCTTTTATCGGCACCTGGCTGGGGCGCTGGTTATCCAAACGGGTCGACAGCGTGCTCTTCTTCCGCGTGATGATGGTTCTGCTGGCCGTGAATTCTGTGTACCTGCTGGGGCGTGCGCTGATTGGCTGAAGGCGGAATCGTTGTCCGCCCCGCCATGGGATTCCCGGCTGGCGACCCGGGCATGCGACTCAGTCGAGCTTGATTTCCACCATCAGATCGTTAGAAATGGCTTCCAGAGCTTCGGCGGCCTTTTCCGTATTAAAGTCCGCAGGCACCCGCAGGCAGGCGTCGGCTTTGAACAGGGGGACCGCCGACATTTCAGCCGGCGTGCAGTCGGTGGTCAGTTCCAGTACGTTGACATTCATCGCTGCCAGCGCCTGAGATACTTCTTTCACAATCCCCGGACGGTCATTCCCCACCAGACTCAGTGTCAGCTCAATGCTGTTGTCGTCGTCTGAGGCTTCGCCACTTTCCACATTCACCTGTATGCCCTGGCGGTCGAGTGCACTGAGATCCGCTTCCAGGGCGGAACTGCTGCCGGCATCAACACTGATGCGCAGAATGCCGGCAAACTTGCCTGCCATATGAGCCATACGGCTTTCCAGCCAGTTACCGCCGTGCGCGGCAATGGTACCGGACAGCTGCTCAACAATGCCGGGCTTATCATCAGCGATAACGGTCAGAACCAGAGATTTGGCCATAAATCCTTCCTGTTTATTGTGCGAATCATTGTGTTGTGCCCTGATTTAAAGGCTTTCGGGGCGTTTGGGCAACCTTTGTGGGCCGGTGTCATGCTTCATGGTTGGGCTGAGGCCGGGCTTAGCGTAGAATACCGGCCTTTGCGCTCCGGGGTAGCCCGGAGCATGGCCCAGGCTGTGACAAGCTATCAAGAATAACAGGAGACATGACCTTGAAACCGGTAAAAGTAGGTATCTGTGGTTTAGGTACAGTAGGCGGTGGCACGTTCAATGTGTTGACCACCAATGCGCAAAATATTGCACGCCGGGCAGGTCGTGAGATTAACGTAGCGCAGATCGCTGCGCGCCATACCAATCCGGCCTGCGACACTACAGGTGTTGCCATTACCGATGATGTTTTCGCCGTCGCCACTAATCCCGACATCGACATCGTTGTCGAGCTTATCGGTGGTTATGATGTGGCCAAGCAACTGGTACTCACGGCCATTGAACATGGCAAACACGTGGTCACCGCTAATAAAGCCCTGATTGCCGTGCACGGCGCAGAAATTTTTGCTGCAGCTGAAGCCAAAGGCGTATCGGTTATGTATGAAGCTGCCGTGGCAGGTGGTATTCCGATTATTAAAGCCATGCGCGAAGGCCTCGCTGCTAACCGCATTAACTGGCTGGCCGGCATTATCAATGGTACCGGCAACTTCATTCTGACCGAGATGCGTGATAAAGGCCGTACTTTCTCTGATGTGCTGCAGGAAGCCCAGGAGCTGGGGTACGCCGAAGCTGATCCGACCTTTGATGTTGAAGGCATCGACGCAGCCCATAAGCTGACCATCCTGGCCTCCATCGCCTACGGTATCCCGCTGCAGTTTGAGCGCTGCTATACCGAGGGCATCAGCACCATTACCCGGGAAGACGTGGAATATGCTGAAGAGCTGGGTTACCGCATCAAGCATCTGGGGGTCAGCAATCAGACCGAACGTGGCATCGACCTGCGGGTGCATCCGACCCTGATTCCGGAAAATCGCCCGATCGCCAAGGTCGATGGCGTACTCAACGCCGTGATGGTGAATGGTAATGCGGTCGGCGATACTCTGTACGTCGGTGCCGGAGCCGGAGCCGGACCAACGGCATCCGCCGTGGTTGCCGATATCGTTGACCTTGCACGCACGCTGGAAGCCGGTTCCGGTGCGCAGGTAAATCACCTGGCTTACAACGTGATTGATCCGGTGGATGTTCTGCCGATTGAAGAAATCGAGACTGCGTATTACCTGCGTATTCAGGTGCAGGACAAAACCGGTGTTCTGGCGGCCGTGGCCAGTATTCTGAGCGAGCGTGGCATCAATATTGAGGCCATTATTCAGAAAGAACCTCAGGAAGAAGAATCGCTGGCGCAGATTATTATTCTGACGCACCGTATCATCGAAAAAACAATGAATGAGGCAATCGGAGCAATCGAAAACCTCGACAGCACCGTCGGACACGTGACCCGTATCCGGGCGGAATATCTCGACTGAGTCGGGAGCCTGATTGATTGTCTATACAAAACGGAGCCTGATGGCTCCGTTTTGCCTTTGATGCCTTACTTTTGTTTGTCTTAGATTACAAAAAATAAACGGGCTTTACATACCGTACAAATAAGTGTGTTATCATCTGGCTGTTTATTACAGGGATTGTGTAAGGGTTTTGCAGTGCTTCAAACTGGACAAAAATTATTATCTTATGTCGCCTTATTGCTGCTTATGCAGCCTGCTGTCGCAGATGTAATACCTGACGGTACGACAGAAACATATACGTCAAAGGATTCGCTTGGCCGAACCGTTGTCGATATCGCAGCGGCGGGTAGTGATGCCATCAGTTACAATCGTTATAATGAATTCAATGTCGACAATCATGGCGTTATTTTAAATAACCGTACAGCCGGTGCCCGTACCATTATTAATGAGGTTACCAGTCAGTCGCCTACCAATATTGATGGTGAGTTAAGGGTTGCTGGTGTACGGGCGCATCTTATTATTGCTAACCCAAATGGTATTTCGGTTAATGGCGGCGAACTTTTTAATGCAGCATCTGTTGGTCTGGTGACGGGTAGTGTTGACTTTCAGACCCGTACCGATGGATTTGGTGGTTCTTATCGTAATCCTTTAATTAATGTGGCAGGCGGTCATATACATATTGGTGAAGGTGGATTGTCCGGGGTTATGAATCAGCTGGAACTGATCTCTCGTTCGCTGACCATCGAGGGGCCGGTAAGTAACAGCGATGAGGCACCTTTTTCCGATATTAATATTAAAACGGGTATGTCGGAGAATGAATTTAATTCAAACTTATCGGTCTCGGCTTCAGCTGAAAGTTGGGTTACATCCAATATAACAGATGCCTCTTCAGACAGCATTGCAGTGGATATTACACGGTATTCCAGTCTGCAGTCATCCCGTATTAATATGATGATCACCGATGCTGGTGCAGGTGTACGCATTGCCGGGGATGTACTTGCAACGGCAAATGCATTTACCTTGTCAGCAAATGGGAAGGTTACTGTGAGCGGAGATATTAAAGCGGCAGGGGCTGTGGATATTGCGGCGACGGAATTTACTTCCGTTGCCGCAGCAGATGAACAGAACACCATAGAATCTCAGTATTCATCTTTGACTCTGGATGCTTTAGGTAATATATCACTTGAATCAACACTGATGAGTGCTGCAGCCAGCAGCGAAGATGGCTCACCTGCGTTTAGTATCCACTCTGATAACTTGGTCACTCTGACATCACGCACGGAGAATGAACGTTCTGTTTTATTCTCGTATGCTGATGCTGAAATTGAGGCAGAAGAGATAACGCTAAATAGCGCCCGTATCATTACCAATAGTGATTTATCAATAAACTCAACAATATTTAATAATCAGGTGTTGATTGATGATTTTGTTGGTCGTGGTGAAATTGTCAATGGTAGTAGTAAAGGGAAACGCCTTTGGTATACCGCATTTCTACAGAAAGAACGGGAGTCATACCGAGAAATAGATTTCGGCGAGCCTGACGCGGGACGTATAGCTTCAGAAATCGTTGCTGGCAGCGGGGATATATCTATTAATACCTCAGAATATAGTGGCTATGGAGGCAATGTTATTGCGAATGATGGCAGCATAGATATTTCTGCAGATAATTTCATCAATGAAGCAGCTGTTGTGGGCAGGGCCTGGATGTCCTCTAGGTGTAATCTTGGTGGTTGCGACGAACGCGGTGGTTCCAATGTTGAATTATTAGGCGGTAGCATACAGGCAAGTAATGAACTGAATATTATCGCTTCTGACAGCCTTGATAACCTTGGTGGGACACTTCAGGCTGTCAATGATGTGACTCTGAATGCCTCAGAGATGGCGTCATCCGGCATAGAGGTTTATGACGTATTAACCCGTAACAAAGGTTTGCGCGGGCTGCTATTAAAAAATGATGCGCTCTGGATAGCCGTTGATCAGGGCGGAGCGGTTATTTCCAATATGGGAATGATTTCTCTTGGTGGATCAGTGCTGACGATTGACGGTGGGCGAATTGAATCGGCCGGAGATATTAGCGGGGACTACGATATCGTACGTAAGCCTACCACTCAGGAGCTGATTATGCGCGAACGGATTGGAATAGGAGAGGATATCTTCTGATGAAGAAGATGATCACCCTTTTTATTCTGCTGCTGTGCGTAATAAAAGTACACGCCGCTGATCCTGTCGAGCAAATGGGGGAAAAGTATTTGCAGGAAAAAAAGCGTGAGCAGGAGCTTGAGCAGCTGAAAAAGAAGCAACAGGCCTTTCAATCTGGACCGGATTTTTCTGTCCTTCCAGAAGACGAACAATGTTTTCAGGTCGATAGCATTTCAGTCGCAGGAAATACTCTTTTGTCGAGGGGCGATATTCAAAATGTTGTGGAAAAATATCGCCAGCATTGCCTGGGTAAGAATGCTATTAATCAGCTGATGCAGGAACTTACAGCGCTTTATATAGAAGACGGTTATATAACATCAAGAGTGTATATTCCTCCGCAGGATTTAAACAGTGGAAGATTAAAGTTGATGGTGATTGAAGGGTATGTAGAGGGAGTTTCTATTAATAATAACAGCCCGGAAGACCGCAGAAAGCTCTGGTGGGCTATGACTCCGTCATGGGAAAAACATCTCAGGTTGCCCGAAATTGAACAGGCTCTGGATCAGATAAACCGAGTACGTTCAGCTAATGCGCAGATGAAACTCTGGCCGGGGCAAAAAACCGGCGCTACCCATATACAGATTATCAATGAAACTGATAACGAAATCCGAGGCAGTATTGTCTTAAGTAATGATGGCCAGGAAGATACCGGGCGTATGAAAACCCGTATTGGTTTTGAAGCGGATAATCTTGTTGGTATTAATGATAATCTTAGTGTTAATTTGATTACCAGTGCTAATACTAATGCCTTCACTATTAACAGTGGCTTCCCTTTTCGTAACTGGACATTTAACTTTTCCCATAGTTATTCGGAATACCTGAGCATGCTGCCGGAAAATACTGATCTGTTCGGGCAATCGAATACCTCTACTTTAGCCTCCGATTACATGGTATATCGCTCTCAATCTATGCGATTTAATATTACATCATCAGTGACTGTTCGACGCTCCGAGCGTGATATCCTTGGTGTTCACTTGACACCACAAAAGCTCGTGCCAATAAGGATTGCTGCAAATATTTCGAAAAATGCTTACTGGGGGTTTATCAGTGCAGAAGTCGGGCAGGTACAGGGTAGCAAATTATTTGGTGCCACGGACGATGTGCGGGATTTACCACCCTTATCGCCCCGCGCCCAGTTCAGCAAGCAGGATCTAAGAATTACGCTTGGCATACCCGTTACTCAGGGGCTGACTTACCAGATGGCAGCAGCTGGTCAATACACTGATGATCCGCTATACAGCTCAGAGCAGATTACGATAGGCGATCAATCAACGGTGCGTGGCAGTGACACCACCATAGCCTCTGGTGATCGTGGGTTCTATACGCAGAGCAGTATCGGTTTATCAGGCCGTCGTCTTGCACAGTTATTTAACAGCACTCATCGATGGCTTAACGGAATTAACCTACGTTTTTTTACTGATTTTGGGCATGTGCGTGCACTGTCAAAGGATAAGCCAGAAAGTGCGATGGCTGCCGGATCCGGACTGTCGTTCAGGTACAAACAACTATCAATGGATATGTCATGGTCGCATATCGTGCAATCGAATAAAGAATTCGCTGGGCAGAACCGTTTTCTGTTTACCTTGGGTTTGGAAGCTTTTTAGCTTTTATAGGGAATATTTATGAATCTTAATACATTCAGGAAGAGCCGTGAGTCAATTTTGTCCCGGATGCTGGCACTGGCACTGACATTTAATCTTATTTTTCCCTGGTATGGTATCCAGCCTGTAGTCGCTCAGGTGATTACCGACCCGAATGCCGATATCAGCTTTCAGCCAACGATCAACAACAGAAATGGTGTGCCTGTTGTTGATATTGTTGCTCCGGATAACTCAGGTATATCGCACAACCAATATCAGGATTTTGATGTTGATGACAACGGGCTGGTATTTAATAACTCGCTGACATCTGGCACCTCAAATCTGGTAGGTAACCTGATAGCCAACCCGAATTTGGGTGGTCGTACTGCAGGTACGATTCTTAATGAAGTAACGGGCATCAGCGACTCCCGGCTTACGGGCACAATGGAAGTGTTTGGGAGTACGGCCAATGTGATTATCGCTAATCCTAACGGTGTTACCTGTAATGGCTGCGGATTTATCAATACTGACCGAGCCTCATTAATTGTTGGCAGTCCACGCTTTATTGACGGTAATTTAAAATTTAATGTTGACAGTGGCGAAGCCCTAATTAATGGCGAAGGTCTCAGTTATCGTTATAAACCCACGAGTCTGGATGTGCTGGCGCGCTATGTCAGTGTAAATGGTGAGGTCGGTATTTCAGGTGATCTGAATTTGATAGCTGGCGTTTATGAGTTTGACTACAGTAAATCTCAGCAGGGTGCTGAGCTGCAAGATGTTGTCGCGAAAAAGACGTCTGTAAGTAGAGGTGACCGGGCCCTGGCAGTAGATGCCAGTGTGTTTGGTGCTATGCAGGCAGGCAGAATTAATATTATGGGTACCGAGCAGGGGTTGGGCGTAAAAGCAGATGGTTATCTTTTTTCCAGTGTTGATGACCTGTTTATACAGTCCGCCGGAGCTTTGGATGTAAGTGACGCTGATTCCTATTCTGATATTAAGTTACAGGCCGAAAGCGACGTTACTATAAATGATGATCTGATTGCTAATCAATCCATCAGCGTCATTGGTCGTTCAATCACTACAGCAGATACCTCCAGCCTGACAACCCAAAAAATCGATATAGACGCGGATGGCCAGGTCACGCTGAGCGGCCAAACCAAATCACTGGCTTTAACCATCGATGCAAATACTGTCGATAGTACATCCAATATTCTGGCACTTGAAACAGCAGATATTAACGCCAGTGATAAAATTACGCTTACGGATGGTGAGATCGGTGCTGCGGAAATCATTCTCGCCGCTGACGATGTCATTTTGAATGGCGCCTCCTTCAGTGCCAATCAACTGAGCGCTGAAGCTGAAAACTGGCAGCAGCAATATACCAATGTTGAAGTCGGCGACTTCAGTTTGACAGCAGATTATGTCACCTTCATGGAGTCTGAAATAGTGACCAATAACCTGTTGATGAACGCAGCAACTATGGAAGCAGAGACCACAGAGCTGAGTGGTCAGTCAGGTGAATTGAATACAACATCAGCGAATTTTTCTTCTGCGCACTGGGTTTTTAACAACAGCCAAATAGACGCATATGGACTCAGTCTGGACGGCAGTTTGATAATGTCTTACGACGGTGATATTAAATCAGCAGAACTCACCTCTAAAAATTCGCAATACATCAGCGAAAATCTGGATATCCAAATTGACGGTGCGTTAATCAGTAATAATGATATATTCCAGATTCTGCCTTTCAATGACTCCGGAGATACCGAAACAGGTACGTTAACGATGACCTCTGGCAGTGCTGAATTTACGGATACCGGTATCAGCGCAAAGGGGTATACGCTCGTCACCGACCAGGCCAACCTGAACAGCAGTTATATTACCGCTGCGGATATTGACCTGAATAATACCACCACTGAATTGACCGGCGGTACACAACTTTCCGCCATTAACAGTATCAATGTTGAAGCGACTGATTTTGACTCAGAGGCTATATTCATGGCCGATACGATTAACATTAACAGTAACGCTTCTGATCTTTCTGGTCAGTATATTGCAGAAAATTCAATTAAGTTAGATACGATTGGTGATATCAGGGTCAACGATGCCTTGATCAGTGCGCAGGATATTTCGTTGTCGGGTGACGATATTGCTATTTCTGCAACCACATTAAATTCGGCTGGCCTGCAGACGGAGTCTGTTGCGGATACTGAGGTTACAGCATCCAATATCATCAGCGAAGATATTGCATTGAATGCGGGCGGTAATATTGATACTGATAAAAATACAGCACTCAACGCCTTAACCCTGACGGCACAGGCGTACGCTATAGATAATGCCGGCGACATGATAGCCTACGACGAAATCCACCTGGACAGTAGCCTGTTGCAAAATTCAGGAGATATTGTTTCTTACACTCAGGCGCTGGTAGAGACCTCTCAACAATTACTGAATAACGGTAATCTGGTATCAGTGGACCTGGATATATCCACCAGTACACTGGGTAACCATGGCAACATTTCGGCCGATAACCTGGCTCTGATCTACCAGAATATCAGCAATAATAGCGGAGCTGAAATTGCTTCAGGTAACGCCAGTTTTACTGCACGCACGGACAGCGCTACCTTTACCAATAACGGCACTCATACCATCACTGGCGATTTGACCTGGAACGGCCCAGGCTCTGCAACAGGTGCGGCGACCAATGCCGGATATTACAACAATAATGGTTTATTGCAGGGGATTAACCTTCACTTCGATGGCCTACAAAGTGTGAGTAATGGGTCGACAGAAGACAGCAGCGCGACCATATCTGCCCAGAACAGCCTGTTGATCGGTAATGAAGACTTTAGCCAAAATGGCATAATCTCGGCAGACAGTATCCGGATAACAAAAACTGACGATGATAATTTCGCAAATGACGGAACCATAAAAGCCAACGATCTGACTGCGAGTCTGAATGGTGATCTTAATAATAGTGGCAGTGTGTCTGCTACCAGTATAACTCTGGTAACTGACAGTGCAGGCCATACGTTGAATAACCAGACTGGAGCTAAATTTAGCAGTAGCGGTGCGCTGGCAGTTGCAGGGTTCTCTGTAGAAAATAATGGTACTCTGGTTGCTTCCAGTGCCAATATAAGCGGCAATGATTCCGCTACTTTTAACAACACTGGCGTAGTTGCCCAGCGCGACGGTGACAACGGTGCAGGTGCATTAACCCTTAGCGATTTTTCTTTGCTGACCAATGGTGGTGCATTCGATATTGAATCTCTGTTGACCATAAACCATATCCACAGTGTCAATAATAATGGCGTTGCCGATGGCGATGGCATGTATTCCGGGGCGCTGGCTATCAGTGATGTTGAATCCCTGGAGAACGAGTCCATGCTGATCAGCGGAGACAGCAGTATTGCCGTTGGTCAGTTAAATAATGATGGTTTCCTAGCAGCGTCTGGCGGTAACGTCTCTGTCACCGGGCTGCTTCAGAATACCGGGCATATTTACCAAAGCAGTAATTCTGCCACTCATGAACAACTGAATATCAACACCAATACCATCACCAACACCGCCAATGCCTCCATTGAGCTGGTGTCAGGCAATCTGGCGATTGTGTCCGGAGTACTCAGTAATAGTGGCCTGATTAACGAACTGGCATCTGATAATAATACCGACGTATTTAATTTAACCGGTTTGAGATCTTTAGATAATCAAGGCGATATTTCTCTTAATGGTAATGTCAGTTTGTTAACCGGTGGCAGCCTTAAGTCCTCACAGGATACTTACCTGAAAGCTGGCGGATTGAACGCTGATGACCTGTCTGAGGTGAACAATAAAGGCACCCTGATTTTTGGGAATGATGTATCGGTAGCTGCTGAATATTTTACCAACGATGGCGAGTGGTACGTTAATGGTGCATTTGATGTTAATGCCGGAAATCTCACAAATAACGGCATTATTGAATCGACTCAGGACAGCGAATGGAATTTTCTGCACTTTACTAATACTGAAAGTGCTAAGATTAATATCTCCGGTGCCACGCTGACGCTGACTGCAGAAGATTATGCCTCTGGCTCAACATTGAATAACAATGGTGGTCTTTATGCCGGTTCACTGGATATAAAGGGAGTGCAGACACTCACCAATAACGCACAGATGGCCGCCTATGGGAAACCTGAAACCTCACATGGTGAACTCACTATCGATGCCCGCACTATCAATAATAACGGCCTTCTATATGCTGCCGGTTCGTTTCAGTTATCCGGATACCGGCTGAATAATAACGGTAACATAGGAAGCCTGGGTGAAGCATCGAATAATTATATTCAGAATAAATATGTCTACAATGGTAATGGATCAGATTCTACAGGTACTATTCAGGTTGATGGCAATCTCATCTTAAATAATGATCACTTATATAACCAAAGTTATCAGCTTGGCGGTGAGCTTTCCTACATTGAAGTCCTTGGGTATCACTGGACAAACACTGGATGTATCGGTTGTTCATCCAAATCAGCAAAGTTCTACCCTGTTGTTGATTTTTTATATGGTAACTATACCAAACAGCAGGGCAGTTTGATTTCTGCCGGTGGTAATGTTCAGGCCTCCGGTGGTGTGTTTGATAATAATTCATCTGCGCTGGTGGCCGGTGGCGCACTGAATATCAGTGGGCTCGATGACTTCAACAACAATACGCTCGGCAGTAATGTTACTCAGGTGCAGGCGAAGTGGTACAAAAAATACCGTAGTGAAGATAATAAAGATAATTATCGCGACATGCTGAATTCTTATAAAGGTAAACTAGATCAGATTGCAGGTGAAATCAGCGTCGTTAATGACCAATATTACTGGAGTGGAATTAATGCAGGAGCGGCAATTAATGTAACTGAAACAGAGGTGGATAGCAGTACCATTTCTTTTGATGGTAATCAGGCCAGCATCACTGCCGATACGCTGATTACAGGTGTCAACAGTGATATCCGTAATAATGGTAATATTTCGGTCACTCATATCGGCAGTGTAAGCAGTGATGAGGCTGATGCCGGCGAAGCCGTTGCCCAGGGCAGTTTTCAGAATGGTACTGATGGTGTGTTGATCGACCTAACCGATCGGGAGCCTTCTGCTGCTATTTCACTGGTTTCTTTCATTATTCCTGGTCTCGATCATGATGCTCTGAATTCAGCATCCGTTGCCGGCGATAAAACGCCGGAGGAACTGGCGGCTCAGGACGCTCTGCAAAATCAGTTGGATGAACTTGCCAACAATAACAACGCCAATAGTGATTCTTTGGCACAAAACGCATTTGGTTACACGAGCGGTTCGCCCAGCCTTTTCGATCTGGATGCTGATATTCTTAGTCAGATTATTGCTGATACCGAATATGAACTGCAGCCGGATTATATTTTTGATCAATTGTCTGACAGTCAACAACCGGATATTGAGCCATCTTTCTTTCTTGATCCTTATCAGGAAGCGCAGGCCATTACTCAGGCTGCACTGGCCCAAACCGGTACGGCTTATTTCTCGCCGGATTGGTCCAGCTCAGCTGAACAGCGTCAGACGCTCTATAACAACACCGTCTCGTATCTGACGGATAATCAGGGCCAGTCAGAAATACGTCTGGGGCAGGCATTGACCAAAGCCCAGATCAGTCGCCTGGAAGAGCCCATGATCTGGTATGTCACTATGAACATCGGTGGTACAGAGCAGCTGGTGCCGACGGTTTATCTGCCTGAAGCCACGCTGGATCAGATCACAACGCCGAGTGCCGGTACGCTGGTGGCCGACACCATGGATATTGAAACCGGGAAATTTACCAATACCGGGACGGTTAAGGTTTCTGGTAGCGCCAATATTTATGCTCAGAGTATTGCTAATCAGCGTAATGTCATGACCTTTGGTGACGATATCAATTATAGCCATTATGCCGCAGAGGGAGGGAGCCTCTCTGCCGGATCATTAATGCTCAGTGCCGCCAATGATATTACCAATAATGGCGGTGCCATCACGACGCGTGACGATCTTACCTTTAATGCCGGAGGCGATATTAACTTCAACGCCCTTGAGCTTAGTAGTCGTTTTCAGAATGGCCGTAACATTGATGAAACGACGCGATTCCAGGTCAGCGACATCAATGCCGGAGGTAACGCAATTTTCAACTCGGCTCAGGCGTTCAACACTCAGGCAGCTAACATAGATATTGCCGGCAATACCTTAGTTAATGCCGAGGATATCAATCTGCTGGGCGTCACAGAGCGTGAGTATCAGCAACGTTACAGTAAAAAAAGCGGTACGTTCAGCTCTTCTAAAAAAACGGTTCAGACAGAATCCCTGACGTTTGTCGGAACTGACCTGCAAAGCGGCGGTAGCCTGATTCTCAACGCCGGTAAAAGCATGATGTTGCAGGGCGCGGGTGTCAGTGCCGGAGAAGACCTGTTGCTCAACGCTGGCAATGATATCCTGATCACGGCAGGGATCAGCCAGGATAGCTACAGCAAAGAAAAAAGCGGCAGTGGTGTTGCCACCACCAGTGCTCAGCAAAAAGGTTATGTTACCCAGCAGGCAGTAGGAAGCAGTCTCAATGCTGGCGGTAATCTGCAGATCAACAGCGACGGCGGTAATGTCGATATTCTCGCCTCCAATCTCTCTGCGGACAAAAATATGATTCTCGGAGACAGTGATGTCCTGCGTGATGAAAATAACCAGGCAGTTCTTGATGACAATGGTCAGTACATCAGCAAAGATGGCAGCAGCATTGATAACCTCACCGTTGGTACTGTTGAGCTGAAAGACGAAAGCTGGAATGAGAAACAGTCCGGGTTAAAAGGGCCGCTTAAATCTCTGGTGTCTGCCACCATGTTTGTTGCCGGTAGCATGGGGGTTACTTCGCAGCTGGAAGCACTCGGAGTTGATACCACGGTTACTGTCGGCAAGACAGACGAAGTCCGTACAGAAACGACTCATCATGCAACCTCTACCGTCAATGCTGGCCAGAATCTCTTCGTTCGCGCTGATGGCGACTTTACTGTTGAAGGCAGTGACGTCAGTGCTGGTAACAGGGGATATATCGAAGCTGAAAACACCCATATTACAGCTGTTCTGGATACCACGACGCATACTGAACGCCATTCAGAACAAACACTTGATTCCACTGAACCAACGGTCGGCCAGCAGGAAATAACCGTTGCAGGCGTGACGGCAACCGATACCACCACAACGGATACGACAACCAGTACCAGCGCACAGAAGAGTAGCTTGTCGTTTGGTGGTGACCTGCAGATGAATTCTGCAGAAGACATCAACCTGATAGGTTCGGAGCTGAATGTGGGGGGAGATGCAGCACTGGTTGCCGACAATATATCGGTAACCGGTATCAAAGAAACCACCACAACCACGCATAAAGAAAAAACGGAAGTCAGCACGACGTCGCTGGGCGTTAAAAATGCTTACGTGGATGCGGTTTACGCCGCTGATGCAGTTGCCCAGGCCGGAGCCGATGTAGAAGCTGCTGAAAATGCCCTTTCTGATGCTCAGCGCCGGGTTAAAGAAGGCACCCTGGCGGAGTCAGCACTGGATGATTACAAAACCAATCTGGCGGCGGCTACAACTCAGCTGACCCAGGCAACGCTTGCCATGGCCGCGTCGGGAGCCACTGCGGCAGCAACAACCGGAACCGGCGGTTTCTATGCCAGCGCCAGTGCACAAACCACCACCACAGAAAAAGAAAGTACCAGTACCAGTGAGACGTATGTCGGATCAGAGATCACTGTTGGCGGAAATGCCTCATTTAATGCGGATAATACACTCGATATTGTTGGCTCCGGGATCAATGTACAGAATCAACTGGCGCTGAATGGCGGCACTGTGAATATCACGGCGGGTACCGAAGAGAGCAGCAGCAGCTCCAGTGAGCAGACCTACAGTTCCGGTATGTCGTTCAGTAACAGTGCTGGTAATTCATTTGGTGCTAATGCCAGTGCCAACAGCAGTGAATCGGATAACGAGAGTAAACAGTATGTTAACAGCAATATTCGCGCAGGAAGTTTGGACAGCAACAGTGAACAACTCGCTGTAGCCGGAGCGAATATTGAAATTCAGAATGACATCAATATCAACACCGGTGATCTCACCATCGCCAGCCTGCAGGATGAGAGCCACAGCAGCAGTCATAGTGAAGGTTACAACATAAATGGCAGTATGGGCGGTAACCTGCCGATTGACCCGGGCAGTATGGGTGGTAATCAGAGTAGCAGCAGCAGTGACAGCCAATGGGTAAATAACCAGACGACGTTAATCGGTGGCGGCGACGTCAATATCAACGCGGACAGTACCACGATCGAAGGTGCTGTCCTCGCCAGCGCCAGCCGCAATGATGACGGTACACTGACGGATAACGGCAATTTAAATCTGATTACTGACGAACTGAAGGTTACCGATTTATATGACCACGATACCAGCGAAAGCAGTGGTATCAATATCAGCGTCGGTACCAGTGGCAGTGGTACCAGTACGCTGGGACTAAGCAGTGACGGACATAATACTGAGCAAACTACGTATGCTTCTTTGGGTAACGGCAATGTACAGACCCGTGAAGGGGAAGGTCATGATCTGGAAAATACCAACCGTGATTTGAACAATACCCAGGAAGTGACGCTGGATCAGCAGACAGCGGGACTGGACGCGGAATTTACGGTAGACCACCGCTGGGCCACGGAAGAAGGGCGTAATGCCATTAAGAAAGACTTTATTGACACCGGAATGCACGTTGGTGAGATCGCCCAGGCTGCCTCCGATGTCGCCAGCACCGACCAAGGCATCCTCGACTTCTACGGCAACGTACAGGACTACGCTACCGAGCGCGAAGTCCTGGCCCAACAAGCCGCCGACGAACAACAACAGAAAAAACTGAAGGGCGAAGAAGGTGCAGAAGGCAGTGAAGAAGGTCTGCAAAAGCTGAGCGATGCATTGACCGATGCACAGGGGCTGGAAAACGGCGCAGACATCTCGCTTTACGATGGCTCGCAACTGCAGGACAGCACCCTCGCCATCGACAGCACCGCAGTCAACAAAACCGAAGTGGAAGGTGCGTACCACGAAAACGGCGATGGTATTTACGTCAATATCGACAACACCGATATGACCAATAGTACCGACACCGTATCAACGCTGGTGCATGAACAGACCCGTCATCGTTTGGCACAAGAAGGTCAGACCGGCAGCCTTAGCCGAGATGATCAAACCACACTGGCCACCAATCATGGTGACCGTGCCGGAGAAGTCTGGGATGCCTACAGCGGTCTTGCCGGAATCAGTACGCAGGGAAATGGTACACAACAGCAATGGAATGCAACTAACCAAAACAGCAGTAATGTACAACAAGGCACACAGAACATTGCTGCCATTAACAATAATGAACTCAAAGCCCGTCAGCTGAACCGTAACGAAGCAAGCCTGCTGGATCAGGCACGGGCCAATATCAATAACAAAGCCAGCCTGAGTGCAGAACAAAAGGTTCAGGAAATCGCTGACCTCAATGCACTGGCTTGCGCAGAAGTAAATTGTGCAGCCGGCGTATCACCTGACGATCCGCTGTATGAACAGGTCAGCACCCTGCAGAGCAGAGGTCAGGAACTGAAAGCACAGGGCGAAGATATAAAAAGCACCCTGAATGTTTTTGGTGTAAACACCCAGGCAGCGGACGACGACTTTGCCTATGGCCTGAAAGATAAGATCGATGACAAGATTACCAGCCATGAAAATATCGTAGCCGGAACCCAGCAGGCCGCAGCAACCGCTGGTGGCATGGTAGAAGCAGCAGGCGGAACCGCCATTGCCGCAGGCGGCTGTGTAGCGACCGCTGGTGTCGGTTGTGGACTTGCGATTGTTGGTGGAGGAGCGCTGGCCGCACACGGCACAACGCAGGCGATTGACAGCTACAAAGAACTGACCGCCGACCATCAATACCAGAGTGGCAGCAATGTACTGAACTCACTTAGTGCAGAAACCCATCCTGGAGAGGTTAGCCCAACCACCGATGCACTGGTTGGTTTAGGTATCAGTACGCTGGAAGTTGCTGGTGGTGCAGCTGCCAGCAAAGTTGCAGGCACCATCCTGAAAGAAGGCAGTGAGGTTGCCGGTAATGCCGCGACGCAGGCGAGAAGGGAGGCCGATGTTGCTGATGATGTTTCCAGTAATACAGCGAATCGTGCAGGTGATGTTGACGGAGAAATGATCAACCTAAATCAGCCGGCAACGATTGATGACGTAGCATCCATACCAAAAGGTGAACGACCAGATCCGTCAACCTACATGTCGCAGACAGATCTGGCGGAACATGAAGCTCTGTTTGATGAAGGGGCTGTTAGGTTTACTTCTAGACGCGCCGTTGAAGAATATGGAACAGCAGGATCTAGTGAAGCTTTTGTGATGCCTAAATCAGAGTTCGATAATGTGCTGAAAGAGTCTGGTGGTGATCTTCGGGTTGTTGAGCAGAAATTAGGCCTAGATCTTGGGTATCTGGGAGATAAAGACACGATGGCTGTGTATATTAAGCCAGAAGATATGAAAGATATTAAAATTCCTTCTGGTAATGAGGCTGGTGCAAATAACTACTGGATTCCTGGTGGTAAAACATCAGGAGGAGTTTCTGAAGGAGTCTTAGATTTGTCTGAAACACCTTTTACAGAATTACCCCTAGGTGGAGAATAATATGTCTAAATCATATGATAAAATTGATGGTGTTTATTACCCTAAAAAAAACATTAATCGAAAAAATAAACTTGTTGGTAATAGGTGGAAGGTGTGGTCGGAAGGTGGCAGGTATTATATTGAGTATGATGCTGGACATTTTTCAGATAAGTTTGTAATCAAAGAAATAAACAAGGAGGTTTATGATGGGATTTATAGGCTTGGAGATGTAGCAAAATTATCGGACATTGTTGCGATTATAAGCTTTGGTGATTCGGAATAAATTGTAGTAGTTCCGACCTGATCTGACAGTCGCCCGTTTTAACTGGTGCCTGTCAGATTAAATCTGGGTTAAATTCTTCTCCGCCCAGATTCGCTTTCCATCTAGCAAAGTAGCCAACGATGTTCTTCCGCAGCACACCTTACCCTGATGAGTTCGGTCATTGTTGTAATAATCCATCCACTCGTTGTCCCGTCCAGAAGTCCAAAACGCGGACTAACAGGCCACCCATGTTAGTACCCATGTTAGTACCATCGACTGATTGTGAAGAATCAGCCCGGTGGCTAATGTAAGTTCATTCAGGGAGGAATGAGCTATGCCAAAGCCAAGAGAGCATCAGGTTTCATTGGATGCAACACCGTATTATCACTGTGTTTCGCGCTGCGTCAGACGGGCGTTTCTGTGTGGTGTTGATTCCGTTAGTGGTGAATCGTACGAGCACCGACGAGGGTGGCTGGAAAATAAGCTGCTTGAACTCCCTCAGATATTCGCCATTCAGATAGCGGCCTATGCCATTATGAGCAACCACTATCATATTGTTCTGTACGTTGACGTTGCTCATGCGAAATCCTGGACAGATGAAGAGGTTGTGCAGCGCTGGCATCAGGTTTTTAAGGGTAATCTTCTATCGCAAAAGTTCGATCGCAAAGAAGTGCTGTCTGAGCCCGAATTGGCGAGACTGAAAATCTATATCGAGGAATGGCGTAAGCGGCTAATGGATATCAGCTGGTTTATGCGGGTACTGAACGAAGCGATTGCCCGGGAAGCCAATGCAGAGGATGGATGTACAGGGCGCTTCTGGGAAGGACGCTACAAATCTCAGGCACTGCTGGATGAAGCAGCCCTGGCTGCCTGTATGGCCTATGTCGATCTTAATCCTGTGCGTGCATCTATGGCGAAAACACCGGAAAAATCTGATTACACATCCATTAAGAAGCGCACTGAAAAAGCTCAGGCAACCGCTCAAGCCAATCACCAAAATCAACAGGAAAAACAGCTACTGCCATTCGCCGGTAATCCCAAACAGGATATGCCTAAAGGTATCCCTATGCGCCTGACCGACTATCTGGAACTGGTTGATTGGACAGGCCGTATTATCAGAGATGATAAACGTGGTGCTATCTCTTCATCTTCAGAAGCGATACTTACACGTCTGGGCATCGACGAAAGCCAATGGTTAACTATGACGCAGGGCTTTGAAGACTGCTTTACCACCTTTGCAGGCAGTGAAGGTAGTTTAAGATCTGCCTGTGAAAAACTGGAATACCAACGTGCTTCTGGCTTGAGTCGCTGTCGTGTAGCGATAGGTTAAAGCTCAACCCAAAAGACTCCCGGAATCAGCAAGTGCTGATTATTTTGTGTGCCTGTCATTCAGGAAAAAGGTACTTCCAGGTCATATATACCGCGTATTTAACTGATAAGAGTATGCTGGCAAGCACTGTTAGTGCATAAGGCGGCGGAATTGTGTAAATTAGGTTTCGAAATAAAAATGGGTGGCTTAGTTGTATTGAGATACAGGAGAAGTGCTCAAGTATGGCGAAACTATTCATGGATCTACTAGGTACAGCGAGGGTTATTTGATGGAAAATAATGCTGAGATGGTTTTTGAGGAATCTGGGAGTAAAAAAGAAATGCATAAATGGCAAAATGATAAGATTAAAGAATATAAAGACTGCCACAATGGTTGTCGCCCTCCTTTGAATAAATCAGATTGGTAAAATTTAATGAATACGCGGTTTCGCATAATAAGTGCAATTGGTAATTGAGGAGCCAGCTGATAGAGTCTGCGCTTCTCCCGACCAAGAGATGAAGCACTGTGAACTACCATCA